>Ga0310694_10002546_pt1 | contig 18590 bp, 19 predicted proteins | sample 174DNAGHGhighgp2_FD_203884 | JGI IMG/M metagenome (GOLD analysis project Ga0310694, IMG submission 203884) | Sheep rumen microbial communities from Palmerston North, Manawatu-Wanganui, New Zealand - 1742 DNA GHGhigh gp2 (v2) (version 2) | ecosystem: Host-associated > Mammals > Digestive system... | reverse complement strand
GAAAACAGCAGAGGCCGTAAGCTGCAGCGGGCGAATTTTCAACACCTCAGAAAGTGTCTTTTTCCCTACTTTATGGTCTGCAGTGGCATCCATAATGGAATGGGTGTAAAGAATATTGATGACCCACAAACCGACAGCGATAGAAACAACGTAAATTCCGGTATTAAGTGTTCCACATGCCGAATAGTGAACGCCAATCATCAGTAATGGTCCGAAAATAAGCCCTGTGACCAATTCGCCAAGGCCGTGATAGCAAAACCGAATGGGTTTGCCCGAATAAAAGAAACCGAGAAAACCAGCGGCAAGGGCTATGTAAAGCGGTGTGAGTCCACGTGTTACAAATACAATGCACCCCAGTAACAACGCAGCAAGTCCGAAAAGGGAAGCCACAATAAAGAGCTCCCGTGTGGTCACTTCGCCGGAAGTCAGATACGGACTTTTGGCTATGCGGGCGCGTTGACCCTCTGCCACGGTTTGTTCGCGAACATCCTCGCTATGAAACTGGTAGTCAAAATAGTCATCGAAAAGGTTGACCGACAAGTGTGCAAGCATCACCCCTAACACTGCCACGATGCTCAAACCGATGGAAAAGTTTTGGTTGCCGACGGCCATGAACACAGCCACTAAAGCAGGAAGAACGCTTTGCGGGAGCGCGTATGCCCGCGCATTTTGGATCCAGTATATTAATTTTGACATAGACTATAACAATAACAAAAAACCATCTGTTAGTGTTACAGATGGCCTTGTTTTGTACTGCGTACGAGAATCGAACTCGTATTGCAAGATTGAGAATCTTGATTCCTAACCGTTAGAAGAACGCAGCAGTTGAAATCGGTGGCAAAAATACACTTTTTTTTGATATACAAGCACTGTTATGAAAAAAACTTGATTTTGGGAGGGATGTGAATAGTTCAAGGTTAAAAGTTCAAGGTTCAAGGTTCAAAGCAAACAATTGTTGGATTTCTTCTGCCCAAAGGGTTTCGTCCGGGGTTTCGAGGATGAGCGGCATGTTGTCGAAGCGCGGGTCTTTCATGAAACGCTCGAAAAAACCCATACCAAGGAGTCCTTTGCCGATGCTGTCGTGGCGATCCACACGGCTGCCAAGATCCTTCTTTGTGTCGTTGAGATGGATGGCTCGCAAGTAGTTGAATCCCACCACTTCTTCAAATTCTTTGAAGGTGTCTTGATAGCCGTTTTCGGTCTTGAGGTCATAACCGGCGGAGTAGGTGTGGCAAGTGTCCAAGCAAACCCCAACTCTTTTTTTATCTTCCACTTTATCAATGATATATGCCAAATGGTGGAAACTGAAGCCCACGTTAGTGCCTTGTCCTGCTGTGTTTTCAATTACAGCGGTCACGCCATGTGTTTTGTCAAGAGCCATATTGATACTTTCAGCAACCCGAGTGAGGCACTCTTCCAACGTGATCTGTTTGAGGTGGCTACCTGGGTGAAAATTAAGCATTTTTAACCCTAATTGTTCACAACGCTGCATCTCTTCGAGGAAAGAGTTGCGGGATTTCTCCAAACCATCCGGATCTGGGCTTCCGAGGTTGATAAGGTAACTGTCATGAGGAAGCACGTAATCGGTTGAAATTCCTGATTTTTCAAGATTTTCCTTAAAGGCGGCTATAGACTTTTCGCTTAAAGGTGCAGAAAACCATTGCCTCTGGTTTTTCGTGAACAGAGCAAAAGCGGTTGCGCCAACTTGCATGGCGTTCAAAGGGGCATTTTCCACGCCGCCCGATGCACTTACGTGAGGACCGATATATTTCATACCATGAACTTTGAACATTGATGTGGACGTATGCGATACGTCCCTACTATTACTTGTTGCCTATTGCCTCAATTTAATATCCACCACCCCTTCTTTGTCGGTGACGTTACCGATGACATAGGCTTTTTCGCCCAACTCGTTGAACATCTTCACGGTTCGGTCGGCATCTTTCGGATCCGTCATCAACACCATGCCGATACCCATATTGAAAACGTTGAACATCTCGCGGTGATCGACTTTTCCGTATTTTTCAAGGAACGGGAAAATAGCGGGCATGTCCCAATTGTGTTCATCCACAAAAATGCCTTGTCCGGGGCGAAGTGCACGCGGAATGTTCTCGTCGAAGCCGCCGCCGGTGATGTGACAAATAGCGTGGATATCAACGTTTTTTAACACTTCTAAAACGGGTTTCACGTAGATACGGGTAGGAGTGAGCAACACGTTGCCGAGCGTGTCGGACAGGGTTTCGTATTTTGTATTGAGGTCTAACTGATTGTCTTTGAAGACGATTTTACGAACGAGGGAGAAACCGTTGGAGTGGACTCCTGAAGAGGCAAGACCAATGAGCACATCGCCCACATTCACTTTTGAGCCGTCAATGAGTTTGGATTTCTCGACCGCGCCAACAGTGAAGCCGGCGATGTCGTATTCGTCAAGATCATACATGTCGGGCATTTCCGCTGTCTCGCCTCCAATGAGAGCGCAGTTGGAGAGGACGCATCCGTCTGCCACGCCTTTCACAATTGCTTCGATTTTAGAGGGTTCGTTTTTGCCTACTGCGATATAGTCCAGGAAAAAGAGCGGAGCTGCACCCTGGGCAAGCACGTCGTTCACGCACATGGCCACCGCATCCTGACCAATGGTGTCGTGGCGGTCCATCATGAACGCTAATTTGAGTTTGGTGCCCACGCCGTCGGTGCCGCTGACCAGCACAGGTTCTTTGTAACCGAGTGAGGCCAAGTCGAACATGCCGCCGAAACTGCCGATATTGCCCATCATGCCGGGGCGGTTGGTGCGGGAAATATGTTTTTTTATAAGGCGCACTGACTCATAACCTGCCTCCAATTGCACGCCTGCTTCCTGATATGCTTTTGACATAATTATATCGTATTAAAAAACGTTAAATAATCAACATGGCATCCCCGTATGTGAGGAAACGGTATTTTTCCGCAACAGCCTCCTTGTAGGCTTTCATCACGAAGTCATAGCCGCCGAAGGCAGCGACCATCATCAGCATGGAACTTTGCGGAGCGTGGAAATTGGTGACCATGGCGTTGGCCACTTTGAAACGATAGGGTGGGTAAATAAACTTGTTGGTCCACATGTCCTCTTTGCCGTTCATCTCGGTGGTTTTCACCATGCCGCTGTCATAAACGGAAGACTCCAGGGCCTTCATCGTGGTGGTGCCGACCACCGCGATTTTATGTCCCGCTTTCTTGGTTTCGTTGATTTTGTCGGCAACCGCAGCCCGAATGATCATCCGTTCGGAATCGGGTTTGTGTTTGGACAAATCCTCCACGTCAATATCGTTAAAATTACTTAATCCGGCGTGCAACGTGATATAGGTGCGTTCAATGCCTTTGATTTCCATCTTGGAAAGCAAAAAGCGGCTGAAGTGGAGACCTGCGGCAGGGGCCACGACAGCACCTTCTTCGGTGGCGTAAATGGTTTGATAGTCATCTTTGTCGCTTTCTTCAATATCGCGCAAACGTTGAATGTCGTTAGGTAAAGGAGTCTTACCAAGATTCATCAGTTTCGCTTTGAAGGCGTCATGGTCGCCATCGAAAAGGAATCGCAGGGTTCGGCCACGGGAGGTGGTGTTGTCGATGACTTCAGCTACGAGACTGTCGTCATCCGTGAACGAGAGTTTGTTGCCGATTCGGATTTTGCGGGCGGGATCGACCAACACGTCCCAGAGGCGGCTCTCCTCGTCCAACTCGCGCAGTAGAAACACGCGGATTTGGGCACGTGTCTGTTCCTTCTCCCCGAACATCAGCGCAGGGAAGACGCGGGTGTTGTTCATGACGAACAAATCGCCTTCGTCAAAGTAATCGATAATATCTTTAAATAACTTATGCTCAATCGTTTTTGTCTTTCTGTTGAGCACCATCATACGCGCCTCGTCACGCTCTTCAACAGGGTGGAGAGCGATTAATTCTTGAGGCAAATAATACTTAAATTCGGATAATTTCATCAAATAAAATTTTGGCGTGCAAAGATACAATATTTTTGAGTGTTTGTCAAGTACTTTTTTAAGAAAAAATTCTTAAAAATACAGGCACCACAAAAAGCTAACCAAAGAAATATTATCTTTGCAGTTTGATTTCGTATGAAACGGCAATGGTTTATAGGGGTATGTCTGCTGTTGGCGGTCGGGTCACAGCTTAAGGCGCAAACGGGAGGGAAGTTTGTTTATAACTTCTTGAATTTCAGTTATTCCTCTCGAATGATGGGCTTAGGCGGTAACTTGATTTCCGTGCATGATGATGACCCAACCTTGATGTTGGCCAATCCCTCCTATATCAGTCAACGCCATCATAACAACCTCACGCTCAACTTTACAGACTATTTCACGAAGAGTACCGCTATCAATGCCGCGTATTCTTACACTTTCCCGAAAGCGGGCAGTTTCGCTGTTGGTATCTATGGTCTCAACTACGGTTCTTTCCGGGGCGCTGATGAGAACGGCAACGAAACCGGAAAATTCTCCGCTGGCGACTATGCTTTGGTTATCGGTTGGGGCAGGGAACTTTCCCCGAATTTCTCCATTGGCGCCAATCTGAAAACGATTTTCAGTTTTTACGAGTCTTACTTCTCCGCCGGCCTTGCCGTTGATGTGGCCGGAAGTTATTATAACGAAAAAAAGAAGCTTTCCCTCACTCTTTTGGCCAAAAACATCGGAGTCCAGCTGAAAACTTATACGCCAGGAGATCATGAAATCCTGCCGTTTGACTTGCAATTTGCTTTGTCACAAAGACTCCAACATGTGCCTGTCCGTTACCACATCACTCTTCACTCGCTGTATCGCTGGAATATGAGTTACTATGGGTTGGACAATCCTTTTATTCAGGTGGATGCCATCTCCGGAGAACCACAGTATCCCTCTAAAGTGGCGCAATTTGCAGACAACTTTTTCCGGCACATTGTGTTCGGTCTGGAAATAGAACCTTCTAAATATTTTTCCATACAGTTGGCCTACAATCATAATGTTCACCAGGAAATGAAGGTAATATCCCGGAAATCCATGGCTGGATTTTCATACGGCATACAGTTGAATATCAAAGGAATAAGGGTCGGATTTTCCAGACAACATTATGCTGTAGGCGCTACACCGAACTGTTTTGACCTTGCTTTTGATTTTGACGAGTTGTCCAATCTTCACAAAGAAAGAAAAAATAGAAAATTAGAACGAATCATCCCAGAATAATGAAAATTCCTTTTTCACCACCGCATATTGATGATGCGATAATCGATGAAGTTGTCGCTACTTTGCGCTCAGGATGGATTACCACAGGGCCAAGGACGAAACTCTTTGAGCAGAAACTTGCAGAGTACTGTGGTATTCAACGTGTTGTATGTGTCAATTCCGCGTCTGCCGGTCTGGAACTCGTTTTGCACTGGTTCGGTGTAGGTCAAGGCGACGAGGTGATTATACCTGCCTATACCTACACTGCCACTGCCGCAGTCGTCCTGCACTGCGGTGCAAAACCTGTCATGGTTGATGTGAATGACGAACTGCTCATGGATGTGGAACATCTTCGCGATGCCATCACCCCCCGCACTAAAGTCATCATACCTGTGGACATTGTCGGTCTCCCCTGTGATTATGACCGTCTCATGGATTTTATCCAACAACCTTCCGTAAAACAACAATTTCATCCGAACAATCCCATTCAGGAAAAAATGGGCCGTATTTTGATTCTTTCCGATGCCGCCCACTCCCTCGGGGCACGTTATAAAGGGAAAAAGACCGGCGCTTTGACTGACATTACCGTATTCTCCTTTCATGCTGTCAAAAATCTGACCACGGCAGAAGGCGGCGCTATTTGCCTCAACCTCCCCGCTCCCTTCAATCCCGACGAGCTGTATCATGATTTTTGCATCTATTCTTTACACGGTCAATCCAAAGATGCTTTCACCAAAACACAAGCAGGAAGCTGGCGCTATGATGTCTGTTCTATCGGCCACAAATGTAACATGACCGACATTGCCGCCGCCATGGGACTGGTGGAACTCGCCCGCTATGACCAGCTTATCTTGCCACGGAGGAAAAAGATTTTTGACGCTTATTACCAAGCATTTAATGGTGACCTCCGGTTCAGAATGCCTGTGTATGAAACGGCCGAAAAGAAATCCTCTTATCACGTTTTTACCCTGTTCTTGAACCATACCACGGAACAACAGCGTGATGAGGTTATCCAGAAAATAGCGGAACACGAAGTGGCCACCAATGTGCATTTTATTCCATTGCCACTTCTAACGGCTTATAAAGCATTAGGTTATCATATTGAAGATTATCCTAATGCCTACAATAATTATGCTTGTGAAATCAGTTTGCCCGTCTATTTTGACCTGACGGACGAGCTGGTGGATGAGGTCATTCGAGTGGTGAAGGAGTGCGTTCCTGATAAAACCGTCTTATAGTTTGTACCATTCGGGATGTGCGTGCGGCTTGTCCTCCAAATTGAATCTTCCCTTGCGGTAGCCTTCAAGTCCGTTGTATTGCGCTAAAATTTCCTTCATGTCCTTTTCGTAGTCACCTGTGGGATGGAATATGGACATGATACCGCATGTTCTGGTTTTATAATCTATGTACCCCAAACTGATGGGCACCCCGGCCTCCATCGCAATCTGATAGAAACCGCGTTTCCATCTATCCACTCTTTTTCGCGTACCTTCTGGGCAGATAATCAGTGTGATACGTTCCCGTTCCTTGATGACGTTGGCGGCATATTCCACAAAGTTACGGGCGTGTTTCCGATCCACAGGAATACCCCCTAACTTTTTAAGTAACAGATTCAAAGGAAAGAAGAAGAACTCCTTTTTGATGATGGTGTTGGCGTGCAGGTCATAATATTGCATCGCTGCCAGCCCGATGACAAAATCCATGATGGAAGTGTGCGGTGCCATCATCAGTACACTCTTGGGAATTGTGCCTTCAGGATTCGGATAAGGAATCGGCTTTACTCGATAAATATATTTGAACAGAAAAGTGCTAAGCATGACTCAAACTATTGATTATAAATTTGTTATCTTTATATAAACCCGTTATTTCACAGCCCATGCGAAATGCGCGGTTGTCGGCAAGATGTCCGGCGGGAACGTTGAAAATCAGCGGAAAATCAAACTCTTGACAATGGTCAGCCACAATTTCTTCAGCTGTTCTCCCGAAAGGTACTGTATTGTCGTGCATATCGCTTAAATGCCCGACTAACAAAGCTTTAATGTGCGAAAGTTTGCCGCTCCGTTTCAGATTAAGCATCATTCGGTCAATATGGTACAGATATTCGTCCAAATCCTCGATAAACAGCACTTTATCGGAGGTGTCAATGTCGGATGGCGAACCGATGAGGGAATACAGCATAGACAAGTTTCCTCCTGTTAAAATTCCTGAAAACGGCTTCGTTCGCGACAATGGATGAAAGGCGATCTCATACGTCAGTGTTTTGCCTGTCAAGGCATCCAGAAAAGACTGACAAGCAGCAGATTGTGTGTTATTGTTCGTGATGTTGATTGGCATGACGGCATGCAACGTAGCCGTATGCAAATGTTGTTGGATATGGTTATGGAAAACGGTGATATCGCTGTATCCGCAAATCCATTTCGGATGTTGGAGGAATCGGGTGAAATCCAATCTGTCGATAATTCTGGCGGAACCATAACCACCTCGTACACACCAAATCGCGTTTATTCTTTCATCGTCCAAAAGGTCTTGAAAATAGCTGGCACGCAATGTATCGTTGCCGGCAAACTGATGGTCTTCGACGAAAAGTCTTTCGTCATAAAAAACGTTAAAACCGACACTTTTCAGCCATTGTTCGGCCGGAAAAATTTCCTCTTTGGAGATTTTCCGGGCGGGCGCAGCCAGCGCGATGGTGTCACCAATGCTCAAAAAAGGCGGAATTATCATAAGCGAATATGGTTTTCTTCAAGTAATTGCGCTGTCAGCGTTCTCAACAATTGCCGCTGTTCCAGATTGTTATAGAATCTCTTTTTGTGTTTTGCTACCTTTCGGTTTTTGAAAATCTTCCCTGTAACACCTTGATATTTGGGATCTATCGCGGCAGCCATCATCGTGGCGGAACCTTGTTCAGGGGTGTTGATGAATGGACGGAAAAACCAGTCGCAAAGTTTGTCAACCACGATATTGTCCATTCGGATAATATTGGTGCTTACGATGAACGGATCGGAAACGTTAAAACAGATGCCTTCCTCTTTCCACGCTTCGGAAGCATCGAGCATAAAATAGTAGAGTGCCAGTTTGGAGCTGCCGTACGCGTTGAAACGGTTGTATTCCTGTTCTGTTTTGGGCTTGAACAAATCCGGGGTGATTTTGCCGAGGAAATAGGACAGGGAAATCATGCTCACAATGCGGGTGCCATTACCCATTATGGGGTGTAAAAGATTAGTTAACGTGTAGTGTCCCAAATAGTTGACTGCCATCGTTAATTCTATATTGTTAACACTTTTCTTGGGTTTGCTGGGCAGCACTCCGGCATTGTTCAACAAGACTTGCAAAGACGGGAACCGGCTTTTAACTTCATCGGCAAAGCGCACGATATCAGCCAAATCACCGAGATTTACCGCCATCAAATGTAACGTGCCGTTGGTCTCCCGTTGGATTTCCTCCATCACCGGACGTGCCGCATCCACATCAATGACGGCCATGATCACTTCATATCCGGCTTTGGCCAGCGTTCTCACATGTTCACGACCCATGCCGCCGTCCGCGCCAGTCACTAACGCCAGTCCTTTACGCTCCATATCCCTTCTCTTGAAAAATTCACTTTAATTTTCATTACACATTACGCCATGATGGATATATGTCACCGAGTCCATCACAACTATCTGGTCTTCGTTGAATTGTTCACAATCAGATTTGGTATAGTTGAGCACAGTAAAGATAGAATCTGATCTCGGGTCAAGAATGTTATTGTGATATAAGAAGTCAAAAGCTTGACATTCGCATTCTTTCATACCACAGCCGGTCAAAGAAAGGATTCCGGCTAAAGCGAATAAGAAGAAAAATAATTTTTTCATTTTCTCATGATTATTGTTTCGTTGAATAAGCTAATGCGTATAGTTTAATCTGTTTCATCATGGAAGCCAGTCCGTTGGAACGGGTCGGGGAAAGATGGTTCTTGAGCCCGATAGCGTCAATATAGGACAAATCATTGTCGAGAATTTCCTGCGGAGTATGTCCAGACAAAACTTTAATTAACAGATAGACAATGCCTTTGGTGATAATGGCATCGCTGTCGGCGGTGAAATAAAGCAACCCGTCCCGCATTTCAGGATGCAGCCAAACCTGCGACTGACAACCGCTGATGAGAAATTCCTCGGTCTTGTATTGCGGGTCAATCATCGGCAATTCCTTCCCCAGTTCGATGATGTAGTTGTATTTGTCCATCCAGTCATCGAACATTTCGAATTCCTGAATGAGTTGTTCTTCCGTTTCTTTCATTGTATTCATAAAAACAAGATCAGAATATAGCCAAAAACTGTTGAATATCTTCTCCAATCCAATTTTAGGAGTATTTCCTTCTCAGCAAATCGCAGAACGACAAGTATGCGTCAGACTTTGAATCCCAGAAAAATTTCTGTTTCAGATTTTCAAGGCAGTCAAACGCTTCTTCCAAGGTTTTACAATCATTCAATTGCTTGATGGAGGAACTGAAATCCTCGCCACGATTGTGGAATAACTCCTTGATATAGATGAATTTGTCATTGATGGAAATGGCCTTTGTCAAGTCACCCACTTTGGCATGTTGATATTGACTGCTGATGGAATGGTCCTCGCGCCGTTCGTTGAAAAGGTCGTTGAGGGAACGTTGTTGCGGCTTTTGTATAGGGTTTGTGGTCTCTTTTGGAGGTTCCGGCTTTGTCACTGGCGGTTGCGGTGTCGTTTGTTGTTCCTCGAATACCGGCTTCGTCGTCTCGACTACCTTAGGTGTTTCGACTACCGGTTTCGGTGTTTCAACTACGGTTTTTTCCATCGGTTTGGGGTTCTCCTGTACAGGGGTACTTTTGGGAGGGATGAAATTCAGGATGTCGTCTTCATCATGAACATCCACACCTTCTTCGGAAGTTGAAATCTCAATGTCCGGTTCATCGAAAAGCTCATCCGCGTTGTCATGGATGTCCGTTTCAATTACAATCTCTTCATCCGGTTCTTCCAGGTTGTCAAAAACATCCTCGGAGGATTCTTTTTCCACGGTTTCCGATTTTTTGCCGGAATCCAGAACAGGTTGTTTCTGCTCTTTGGCTTCAATTTCCTTTGCGATTTCGTTAAGTTCCTTTTCCACGGCGGCCTTGTAGCTTTCGTGTTCCGTGTCAAAGAACAAGTCCACGTCCTCTTCTAATGTCTTTGCGGGGGTGAATTCTCTCTTGGGTTCCGGTGTCGCCTCCGGTTGTGCCGTTTCCTGTTTCGGAGCAGGATATTCTTCCGTTTCCATTGCCGACACACGGACATACAGATTCCGGATTTTCTCTAACAGGATTTCTTTCTCAATGAGGGCGATTTTGATTTCTTTTTCATTGTCAGATAGCCAATTATCCAACATTTCCGACATTTGTTTATAAGAGTCGTTCATTTTTTTGAATTTCTATGACAGGTTAACGGTTTTTATTATAATTTTGCACTCAAAAAATGTGCGCAAAAATACGAAATTCTTACATACAGATTAAAGGAAATGTTTTTAGAAAATAAGGCGAGTAGAAATCATAAAAAAGGGTGGATAGAAGTGATATGCGGGTCCATGTTTTCCGGAAAAACGGAAGAATTGCTGCGACGCATCCGTCGTGCCGAATTTGCTAACCAGAAGATTGAGCTGTTCAAGCCGGCGATAGACACGCGCTATGACGAGACGGAAGTGGTGTCGCACAACGAGAACTCCCGTGTTTCGACACCAGTCAATAGTTCCTCGGAAATCTTGCTCTATATCAATATGAACGATGTGCAGGTTGTGGCCATCGACGAAATCCAGTTTTTCGATGATGGGATCGTGGAGGTTTGCAACCAGTTAGCCAATGCCGGTATCCGAGTGATAGTCAGCGGGTTGGATATGGACTACAAAGGGGTTCCGTTTGGTCCGATGCCGAAACTGATGGCGGTGGCGGAGTATGTCAGCAAGCAACACGCCATCTGCACGCGCTGCGGCGACCTCGCCCATTTCTCCTACCGCATTGTCCCGAACGAGCAGCAAGTCCTCCTCGGCGAGAAAGACGCCTACGAGCCGCTTTGCCGCCACTGCTACGAGGAAATGAAAACTTTGACGTAAGACGTGAGACTTTGGGGCTTATCGCTGCCAAGAGTCTATCGTCACAGACTTTGTGGTAAGGCCTTCGATTTAACATCACACACCGTTATCACCGCCATGGCCGCCCAGACGATGGCCGAAAGTTTGTCTGTGTCCAAGAAATTGTTGAAGACCCCGTGGGTATAATAGGAAACTAAGGAAATCACCATACATAAAGACAACAGTTTCACTGTTTTGTCTTCCGTATAAATATACGTTTTGATTCCTGCGACGAGGAAAACGAACACGATGGCAAACACCGTCAACATGCCCGGAATGCCGCTTTCAGCGCAGGGTCCGATATATTCGCTGTGGGCATTGCCGCCGTCGCCGAAGTCGGTGGAAATGATGGTGCGGTAATAGCCTTTCTGGAAAGGCGCATACTCGAACTGGTAAGTACCAGGACCCCAGCCGAATACAGGTTTCTCCTCAATCATGCCGAGCGCAGCTGTCCAGCGGTTGATGCGTTCCATGTTGGAGGCATCCGTGCTGATGTTCGACATTGACTGTACGTGCTCGATAAAGTTGCCGGAGGAGTCCTGACTGTTACGGCTCATCTTGTAGAGGATGTCATCCGCGTAAAAGAACAGCAGAAGGCCTAAAATCAATCCGCCACCCAATAACCATGACAGTTTGATACGCAGTTTGAGGATAATCAATACCCCGATGGCCACCACCAAGCTTATCCAGGCGGCGCGACTGAACGAAAGGTAAAATGCCATCAGCAGAATCAGGGTAATGAGCACGTAGAATATCTTTTGCGGTAATTTGTTGTCAGGCAGGAAGAAAAAGCCTGCGGTGATGGGTATCATGAAAGCCAATGCCGCGCCGTATGCCGTGTGGTCGTTGTAGAACGGAGACATGACAAAGTGGGCGTAGTGTTCGTCAAAACCGCTGAGGGCATGGAGATAAGTGGTGATGCAAACAATGATGGTTAACCCGAGTGCATAACAATTGAAGTATCGTACGGCATTTTTCAAATCATCTTCCACTAATTGCATGAAAAACCAGTAGCAAGAGGTGATGAACCAGAGTTTTGAGGCGAACGCTTTGAGCGAAATGACAGGACGAACGCTGGTCAGACAGGTAATCAGCATCCAGCCGAGGTAAACCATAATCGCGATGGATATGGGATGTTTCAGGAAGGCGCGGTTTATGCGCAGGTCGTAAAGAATCCGTGCGAAGAAAACCATCGTCAACGCAATCATCAGTCCTTCAGAGGGTAACGACAGTCCAAGATGGATGTTTTTGCTGCTGATGATGACGGAGAGCGGGGTGGTGAAGGCAATCAGGTACATGGCCACGTCGGCGTGGAAAAGCAGGACATACAATCCCACTACGGCAATCGTAATCAGGGGAACCACTTGCGTTTCTCTGATTATGGCGAAGCCGTTGGCCAGCACAAGCGCTATGGCGATTACAAAACCTATAATCTGCCGTTTAGTGATCTTGTGTGTCTGCTGCCGGATCTCTTCTAACAGGTTTGTTTTCAATCCTTTCAATCGTTAACAGAACAATCAAAGTCAGAATGAAAGCGCAAAGGGTGGAAATGATGACGATGATGGATCTCTTCGGATAGAACTTCTTGTCGGCGGGGTACGGCTTGTCAATCACGAATTTCACCGGCATGATGGTGGTCATATCCATTTTGGCGTCCATCATTTTCTGTTTGCAGAGGGCATGATATTTGCTGAAATTGTATTCAAGATCCTGGTATGAAGTGAGTTGAGCACCATATTTGGCTATAGTGTCTTGCTCCCTTATGATGCGTTGCATGGCGGCGGTGTTCCCTTGCGCGGCGGCGATAGCATATTGCTGCGTGAGACGTTCGCTCTGCAGTTTCACATCAAAGACCCCGTGCGCCATGATTTCTCGGATGGAGTCGTTGACAATGGCGATTTCGCGTTCAATGGAATCCAACTGGTTTTGCAGAATGATGCAAGCGGCTTGTGCGCGCTCGTATTCCACGGCATTCTTGATGGTGTCCAACCAGCGTACCACGTCGAGAGTCATCTCGTATGCGCGTTGCGGGTCCCAATCGCTCAGCGACAGCGAAATGGCACCGTAATCTGTGCGTTTTATGGTCAGATTGTTGGTGATGGTCTTGTAAAGTTTGGTCATCCCGCCTTTTTTGTTCACATCGATGTTGTAGTATTCGGCGAGTTTGTATTTCTCAATCAGCGAATCCTTGATGGCCACGGAGTTCAGGAACGGCAGCATCTGCTCGGTCTCGTCAACGGTGGCCAAAGCCTTGATTTCCAGTCGTTCGTTGTAGTTTTGCTCGTTCAGGAGGATTTTGGAAACGGAGCTGGTCCGGGGCGCGTAGAGTAGGGCGGTGGATTTGTAGCGCGGGCGCACGAGAAAAGAGCATGCCGCCGACACGAAAAATGTCGCAACACACACAATCAACAACCATTTCCGCCATTTCCACATAAACTGCAACAAGCTGAAAGCATTGTACTTGTTTTGATTTTCCATTCGGTATTTTTTTGTTTGATAATGATATAAAATTCTATTTATCGTGTAATATTAGCTACTAGAATAAAACTGTTCACTGTTCACTAATCACTGCTCACTATTCACTAATTAATACAACAGCCCCAGTTCCATTTTGGCGGCGTCGGTCATGCGATCCATCGTCCAGGGCGGGTCGAACGTGACATCGACCACCACTTTGTTCACGCCGGGGATCATGGACACGCGGGTTTGCACCTCCATGGGCAGACTTTCCGCCACGGGACAGTTGGGCGCGGTCAGCGTCATCAGGATATAGACATCGTTGTTTTCGTTCACCTCTAACTTGTAGATAAACCCTAATTCCCAGATGTTTACGGGGATTTCGGGGTCGTAAATGGTGTTGAGAACCTCGATCACTTTACTTTTCATAAACGTCACTTTTTAAATTTTGCAAAAATATGAAATCTTAACGTATCGTTGTCGTTTTTAGTTTGGTTTTAAAGATATTTTTTTAGGTTTACCGTTTTCTACTTGCTTTTTCCATAGGTACTCAGGTCTGAATCTTCAACAGCGAACGACCAAAAGCCAATAACTATAACTGATTAAAGAAAAATCGCCATTGTATTTTGTTTTTCGTTTTATAACGAAAAATTCGTTATCTTTGCCGCAGTAAAATAACAGGTATGGTAACATTGAAGAAATTAACCGCCTCGGAGGAGGCTATTATGCAGATAATCTGGAAGTTGGGAAAAGGTTTTGCGCAGGATATCATGAGCGAGATTATAGAGCCGAAGCCGCCGTACAACACCACGCTTTCCGTTGTGAAGGCACTGGAACGCAAGGGCTATGTCGGGCACGAGACTTTCGGGAAGGCGAACCGCTATTATCCGTTAGTTTCCAAGGAGAATTACTCCCGTAGTCTGCTTGGTCGCGTGGTCAGCCACTATTTCAACAATTCCCTTTCCTCGCTGGTTTCCGCTTTCACTGCTGACCATCCTATATCAGAAGAAGAGCTTGAGGAACTGGAGCGTTTGGTGGAGGAAGCGAAACGAAAAAGCTATTAGCTGTTGGCTATTGGCATTGACAAAAAGCTAAAACTCAGGTTGCGAAATATGATTAAGCTAATTGATTTCGGAATTATAGTGTTGTCGAGCGGTTTTTTGCTGCTCTGTTATATGCTGTTTCTGCGTAAAGAGAAGTATCATCAGCTTAACCGTTTCTATTTGCTGTTTTCTTTGGTGTTTTCTTCGTTGCTTCCTTTTATAAAGTTCACTGTTTCTGTACAACACCTAATACCGAATACTCAATCCTTTCTGACAACGGTTACGGAAGCTCCAGCCATTCCTTTTGGGATGATATTGTATGTGGCAGGGGCTGCGCTTTTCTTTATCTTGTTCTTTTTGAGATTGTTTAAGGTCTTGAGGCAGATCATTGGAAAGCATTACATTGAAATGAATGGTTTGAAAGTTATTGATAATCCTGAACAGAAAGTGCCCTTTTCCTTTTTCCATTATGTTGTGGTAGATTCTACCACATTTGAACTCGATGAGCTGGATTTGGTGCTGCGTCACGAGGCGGCTCACGCCCAACAGTGGCACACGTTGGATATTCTTTTTGTTGAACTTCTCGGAGTGATTTGCTGGTTCAACCCTTTCGTGTGGGCGTATAAGTCCGCGCTCAAGTCTCAGCACGAGTATGCGGCCGACGCGGCTGTCATCCATTCGAATGTTCCCCGAAATGACTATTTCGATCTGATTTTGAAACAGATTCGCCATCAAAACCGTCTGGTTCCCGTCCATTCGTTCAGCGCCACCGCTGTCAAAAGTCGCATTCGCATGATGATGGCAACTGTTCACGGTCGCCACCGTTGGATGCGTTATCTTTCCGTGATTCCGATGTCGGCATTGCTTATTGCGGGCAATTCGCTGCTCGCCTCCTCTAAAAACGTTCCTTCGTTTATGGAAAATGTGGTGGTTCCCGCTGCGGTTTCGCAGTCGCTTTCCGAATATTCTGATAAAGCGGAGACTATTCCAACGGAAACCGTCAAGGTAAAGAGAGTTATCCGTCAAGCAAAATCCCAGCAGAAGCGGGAGGAAAATATTTCCCAATTGGAAGCGCTGGAGTCCCAGTCCTGGCTCTCCACTCAATATGGCGATCCCGTGGAGTTCTATGACGAAGCACCCGACACAAAGCAGGAGGAGCATTACAATGTAATTGTGACGGGCGATGCGCCGCAAATCTATCAGGTCAGCGTTTCCGAAACACCATAATCTTTCCGTAATTTCCCCTTAATGTTCAAAAACTTATTCCTTAAACAGCCCCGTTAGGGGCAAGAGCTTGGTAGAATTGATTATAACGAAAAAATCATTATATAACGAAAGTATCATTAAAACCCAAAGCAATGAAAAAGATTACAAACATTCTGGTTATCACAATTTTGTGCTTGGTTGTTCAGGCACAGGAACCCGTTCTTTCACCGAGGTTGAAAGAGTATTACCGTATTAAAATGGAGATGAACAATCTTTACAGTGAGTTCAGTTGGGCGGAAAATCGGGCAAATGACACGGTGTCGATGCGGGAGTTTCTTGCCCGTTACGAGGAGAACAGGCATCGGTTGCATCAGTTTTCCGAGTATTTCCGCCCTTCTTGGGATGCGCGCAACTATGCTGATATGCTCGCTGTATTCGGCCGTTATGCGGAAGCGGTCGCCCTTTACGATACGGCGTTCTATCATCGTCAAATGGAGGCTTACGACTTCAATCTTCCTTACCGTCGGGCTTATTTTGCAGGCGACACGTTGTTGCATCAGCGCAAGCTGACCGAATACCAGCAAGCGGAGTGCGGTCTGTATTCATACAGTGAGTGGCAGGTGCGCAGAAAGTTGTGGGAACTGCAGCAGATGGATCAGATGGCCATCAAGCTGTCGGATATGCCAGGACTTGACCACGAGTTTGAGGTCCGGATGCTGGCTTTCAAGGATTCCATACTGAAAGCCTCCATCGCGCAGCTTCGAGCGGACTATCCGGAAATAGAGGACGTGCTTTCCTTGGACTTTTTCGCCAAATTTCTCTTGGGCCGCCACCTCTATTCGGCCGACCCGGATTACTGGTTCGAGGTGGAATATCCGCGTTCACGCAAGCTTTTGGAGAGCGGACAGGGCAGTCCGGAATCGTACGCGCACACCTACGACTTCTACCTGGTGCGCACCGGCAAGGGGAAGAGCTATTATGGCCAATATGGTTGTTCGGACGACCTGACTCCTGCGGACACGGCGGAGATCAACCGTCACCGCGCTGACATCGGGCTGGAGCCCCTTGAGGTGGAAAGGCGGGACAAGAATGTGATTTATATCACGTATTGACAAGGTATTAATTTTCAGAATATCAATGATTTATCGGAAATGAAAGTTTGCGGTAAGTCCTTTTTAATACGAGTTACCGCTACCTAAAAATCAAGAAAGATACTATAATTTCATTTCCCGAAAACCCTCTTGAAGAATCCCACCGTGTTCGCCACCACCTCTTTCCGGTGGCGCGTGATGGTGTGGTTCTCGCCCTCCACCACCAGCAGAGTCGCGTGGTTGCCGTACGCCTCCAGGAATTTTTCGCTGCACCACATCGGCACGGTGCCGTCGCGGCTTCCGTGCAACATGAGGACGGGCCCTTGGTAGGCGGCTGCCGTCCCGTAGATGTCCAACTGTTGCGTGGTCAGCAGGTATTCACGGCCTAACTTCATGAAAACCAAACAGCGGACGAACTCCGGCGGGTCGGCGGGGTCGAAGCGTGCGTTGAAGAACTTGCCGGTCTGGCACGCCTCCTTGATGACGGAGCCTGGGGCGATGAGTACGATGCCTGCGGGGGATTTGCGATCAGTCGCCAATCGTCCCGCCGTCATCGAGGCGACTACCCCGCCCTGCGAGTGTCCCAAGAGGCCGATACCTTCTACGTAAGGCAGGTGACCGACGTAGTTCCAGACGGCGCGCGCGTCGGCAAGTTCCTTCTCGATGGTCATATCCTGCATGCGCCCTTGGCTCTTGCCGTGACCGTCGAAATCGAAGCGGATGGAGGCGATGCCCGCCTTGGCCAACGCTCTCGCGAGAGCCGGCATCGGGTTGATGCCTTTGTTGGCGAAGATCCCGTGCATCAGGATCACCATCGGACAGTGGTCCTTTTCCGGGTTGAACCCTTTGGGCAGGGTGATTTTGTAGGAGATTTCGCCTTCAGGTCCTTTCACGGGAGTTTTCTGTGCTGATGTTTCATGAGTGTTCAAGCAAAAGAAGCCAGAAAGGATTATGCAAAGTATAATATGGAGCGATTTCATCATTTTAGGTTTGCTGGTGACCATTAATTTGCGGCGAAGATACAAAAAACACGGTTTACGGCAGTCTAAAGTCAAAATCAGTAGTAAAACAATCAAAATAGTAATTATTGTATATATAATAAAAAATAATTTGGTTAATGTACGAGATTTCAAAAACTGATTTATAAAATCTATTAATTATCTGAATCACAATAATATACAAACACATAAAAGTTGTATAGCACAATGAATCAATAAGTTATAAAAAATTACACTAAAATTGAAGCTATTTGGAGGCTGCTGAAATTCGATTTTGGCAGAAATTTTCCGAAAATCTGCGAAATTTTCCGGTCCGGGGAGCTGAAAAACGCCAAAAAACCGGTTTTTTCAGGCCAAAAAAGTGTCAAAAAACGGAAAAAATGCAATTTTATTTCATTGGTAATCAATATGTTACAAAGAAAATGCAGAAAAAGTAAAAAAAAGTTTGCAAGGGTGTTGGAGTGAATACAAAAAAATCTATTTTTGCAATCCCAAACGACAAC
>Ga0310694_10002544_pt1 | contig 18602 bp, 20 predicted proteins | sample 174DNAGHGhighgp2_FD_203884 | JGI IMG/M metagenome (GOLD analysis project Ga0310694, IMG submission 203884) | Sheep rumen microbial communities from Palmerston North, Manawatu-Wanganui, New Zealand - 1742 DNA GHGhigh gp2 (v2) (version 2) | ecosystem: Host-associated > Mammals > Digestive system... | reverse complement strand
ATATGTTCAGACTTTTGCAGGCGCAGGGGTATGATACACTGGATTACTCTAATCCATTTTACGGAGACAACAGAGACATGAGGTTTTCCGAACTCTGCGACTTATGCGACCAAAGAGGACTTAAGGTAATGGCAATGACGTACTGATGAAAGGAGGCTATCATGGCATTTTATGTAATGTGGAAACACGAATGGTTCCGCCGGCATCATGAAGACATGATAGCCTGGTATAAACGCCATTTGTTTGAACTATGGTTTGACAGTCTGTCTGAAGAAGAAAAGGAAATATACAGACAGAATGAAGAAGCCCGGCGCAAGAAAGCCCGAACAGCAGCAGGAATGCTGTTGATGACATCCAATATTCTTCACAGCATGGGCGCTGACACATATTTGTAATGTATCACATCCGTAAAAGAAAGGTAAGGTTTTATTATGATCCACTATTTGCATAGAACTCTACGTGATAAGAAAAATCCTAAGTTCGTTATTGTTACTGAAGATGTCCTTGTTTTAGAAGATGATTTAGATATCTACTTCCACGGACATTTTACCGGTCGTGAAGATTCACCGGAACTACAGCCTCGCCAGGTTTCTTTCGCTGAAAAAGTAGCCGTAGAAGCTGGTGCAAGACCGGCAGGCTTTGAATGGAGAAAGCTTCCAACATCCGTTGAACAGATGATCACCCTCTGTAGAACATTCGACGGCTATGAACCAATGTCTATACAGTGCCGTGACAAGATTGCCAAATATCTTGCTCCTATTCATCTCTTCATCGAAAAGAGAGAGATAAACTTTGCGGAGGTATAATCCATGACAAGTATAGCTAAGAAACGCAAGTGTCGTAATACGCTTCTTGACAGAGGCGGAGAAAAAGGAAAATGCTTTCGACTGAAGCACTGTGCTATGTATCACAAAAAAGACAGAGTGGCCTTGCATAAAGCATGTAATAACTGCGATGAATAGCCCAGAGGAAGAAAACCGGGAAATTTAATAATCATATATCAGGAGGCAACCGCATGAACTTTGAAAAGAATGACGAAGGCTGCATCAGATTCACGAATACATCCGGCATAAATTTTGATATGTGGTCTCTGATTTTGAAACGCCTGAACTGGCTTGGTTACGGTATGCCAGATGAAGATTCTGTCAAAGAATATTTTGACAAAGGAACATTCCTGCAGCAAGACCAGAGCATTGAAGTCCTGAAATTATTCGGAGAAATGCATGACTCGGAAAAATACAGCGATGCACAAATCAAACGAGACAATAACATCGCCAGAAAGCATTTCGGACTCACAGACAACATCGACTGCGCAGGATATCTGCTTATCAACGGAGATATGCTCAATTTTTCTTACGACGGTTATAAAAGAACTGAAGATCATAGGGCAATTGCCTATCCGCTTGGGATAAGTACAGAGGATTGTGCCTCTGCCGGACTTATCCAATTTGTTGGATATGGCAATATCCGTTTACTTGGTAGGGGTTTTGAGCTATGCAAACCCCCGACACAGGCTCAACGCAAGCGTTTAGCTGAGCTGATCAGAAAAACAGAAGACCTTTATGTAGACATCTCTAACTATGAAGGCCATGTTGTGAAAGAATTTTCCTATCCCATTCCCACACCCGGCACTGTATTTCGGGATATTGATGAATACTTTGCTGACATACAAATTTAATAAGGAGAACAATCATGAGTTGCATAATCTCAAATGATGGAACAATCAACCTCAATAAACCGCTCACAGCAGATGCCATTGAAACATTTCGCAAAGAGCTACGCAAGAACAATCTTAATGAACAGGATTATTCAGAAATCATTCTCAGAATGGTGACCGGTGAAACAACTATCGAGATCGAGAACCTATATGATAGAGAATTCAAAACCGCATGCCAGCATCTCGTAAATGCTCTGGCTCCTCTCGGTTATGAACTCAATGCTCGTATCGAATACTACGGAGATTACCAGGGTCGCATATACATCGACAAGAATGTCGTTTCAGAATTCGATATTGCCGACTGCTGGAAGCATGATGTGTCTGATGAAGTTCTCATCGAAATCCTGGAAAAGCGTAATTATGATATGTCTTCCGTGAAGAAAGACATGAAACGCAGAGCCAGCGTTCGCGAAGCAATCGCTGAAGGCATCAGACGCACCGAAGAAGAAGATCGCAAAATGCATCAAATATAGGAGGTGATCAATATAAAACAGACAAAGTCTCTTCTGTACAAATATACTATGGACATCAGCAAAGATGGCTATGGCGTAATGCATTCCATCACAGCTTTTGTGGATAAAGATAACAATGAGTACTTATGGCGACATGCGGCAAACGCTGCTTCCGCAGAAAGCCTGAAAGCTTGCGTGAAAGATTTTGAGCCGATCACCTTTGACTGTGACTATGCTCTCGGCATATCTCCAATCCTCGGCTGCAAAATGTACGTCATACAGAGACCTCGGCTTGCAAAACAGAAAGGAGTGGCATCATGATCATCAGCTTATCTGCCAAAGAAGCTAAGGCATTTTATTCCGTCATTGGTTCTGAAATGCGCAAGGTTATCAATGAGTATGATGAAGATACCTGCCGTGTTCCCAGTAAGAAAAGGATCAAAGATGGACAGTATGGCAAAAATATCATTGACAAATGGGAAGCTGCTCAGCCAAAGATTTCCGGCACTAACTTTGTGAATCTGGACAACACCGTGGCCTGTAATCTGGATCTGTCTGACAAAGAAATCGCATACAGCAAACATCTATTGGATAAGGCAGTATCAGAACTTCGTAAGGAGCTTGCTCCATATCCAAAGCCATATACCGGCGTTCTCGCTGCATTCGATGATGAAGCAACTGCGGCTGAGAATATCCTTGCAAAAATATAGGGAGGAAATCGTATGAAAATCACCAAAATCGAACATACAAAGAAAACATGCGAAAATTGTGGAAAGGCTCCTGCCGAAGTGGATATCCACATTGGCACAAGGTCCCTTATGTTTTCGCTGTGTAAAAACTGTGCGTGGGATTTATCAGAACTATTAGATAAGACCACGAATACATCATTCACAGAAGTTACCAAATAAATCGCGCGTATCATCATAATATGCGCTACACACAATGCTTACTCAGATAAGCTTAATTCACAGGAGATCAATATGAACGGATTAAATCTTAAGGAACTCACCAAAAGAAACAAGGTAGTAAAATCCTGCACATTTGAATTAGTACCTCAGGGTGCTACATCAAAGACTATCGAACAGAGCAAGTTTCTCAATACAGATGCTGACTGGAAACAGCTCATCTCTGAAATCGCACCTTACATCGATGCTTTCATCAGAAACATCGTATCATGTGCTTTGTCTCGGGTGGAACTTGACTGCTCCAAAGACGAAATGGATGAAGTCAAACTTGCTTCAGAAATAAACCTGGCTATCAATAGCGCGCTCAATGAAAAATACGGTATATACGTAAAGCAGATCAAGAGCGCCAAGTTCATAAATTCGGTACTCCCTGATTTCGTTGATACTCTGGATCTTGACGAAAACGAGAGTATCGCCGTACACAACGTACTCGAAGAATTGCGCGGAAAGACAGAACTTGTCAATGAGTTTCTCACATCAAGAGTAACTGCTCTGAATACGAGCGTTGCCAGAAGAGTATGCGAGAACTTTGAAAGATATCAGGAAAACGTGAAAGTCTTCGAGAAACTTCAGGCTTCATCACTATGGGATACGATCGTCGCATTATATCCCAATGCCGGCGATTTTGCTAACGTTGATTCATACAATGAATGCATCACTCAGGAACAGATCGATACCTACAACGATATGATCAATGGTATCTCGGATGAGAACGGTATCATCGTGAAAGGTATCAGAGGTCTCATCAATGAGTACAGAATGCTTGAAAAGAATGAGAAGCTGCCTTCTCCGAAAGAGTTATACAAGCAGATCCTCATTCCCGGCAAAAAGGCATTCTCCATCATATGCATCGACAATGATGATGAACTTTACGATGTCATCAGCGAAGCATCAGAACACGCTGTTGCAGCAGGCAAGAGATTCTGTGACCTCATAGACAATGCTTCTGCTTATGATATCGTTGTGCAGTACAAGAATCTGCATACGATCTCTCACATTGTAACAGGCGAACACCGTACAATTCCCGACGCGGTCAAAGACGTCATGTATGCTGCTATAAATCAGCAGATCGAAGCTGCAACAACCGCCAAGAAGAGACTCGCTCTCCAGAAGAAAGTGGACGATATTGAGAAGGCTCTCAAGAAGTGCGATTGGACAATGGACGAACTGGAAAAGATCAGCAATCTTGGTATCTTTTCTGCATACAAGACAAGCGCAAAGAATGCATACCTTCTTGCTTCCGGCACTGTCGGTACAATTCCTGCTCTCACCAAAGACATCAGAAACAACGATGCTCAGAGAGAAGAACTTAAGTCCATCTTCAATGTCTGGACTGAATTCAGGGATCTTGTACGCCTTGTAAAGAGACAGACACTGGATAAAGGTTATCACGCGTTCTACGACGCATTGGATGAAATCATCTTCGAGTTATCATATATGGCGAAAGCAGAAACTCTCACGATCGCCTATGTTACCAGAAAGCCGAAAGACGTAAGTAAAAAGGCTCTTGCATCTATGGGTTACCAGGCAAGGATGGGCGCCGCATGGCTTCAGCCTGATAAGAAATTATCGATCTGTGATATGACCATCCTGAAGCGTGATGGAAAATACTATCTCTACATGCTTGCACCCGGCGTAAAGCCTGTTAACATCACAACAGACAAATCTGATGAATATGTATTTGTTCAGAAGAAAGGTCAGGATGCCTCAAAAGCACTTCCTAAAGTGACGTTCTATACGGCTTCTAAGTTCTTCGAAGAAAATCCTGATGCAGAAGAGTTTGTGATAACGAACAATGTAACAGAACCCGTTACTATCAGCCGAGAATTATTCGACATGAAAGAAAACGGTCTGTTCAAAACAGATGCTGTTAAGAAAGGTCTCATCACTCAGGAAGAATATGAGAAGAATCTGTTTGAGATACTCTCCTTCTATCGTCACTTCATGGACGTGTACACTGAGTACAGCAAGTTCGACGTCCAGACAAAGTCTGATCTTCATGACTACAAGGATTCCGGTGAGTTCTTCACTGACGTAAATGCAGCAAACGTATCATCAGAATGGTTGCCTGCAGATACAAAGAAAATGGATGAGATGGTTGATAAGGGCGAAGCTCTGATGTTCCTCATCACAAACCGCAATATGTACAGTCAGTTCGGAAAGAAAACTGCATATGCGGAGTTGTTCCTGACAGCAATGTCTGATAGCAACATGGGCGTATTCCTGAACTCCAGCCCGAAGATGTACTTCAGAGCAAAGAGCATCACAAAGCCTATCGTTCATAAGAAAGGTTCCATTCTCGTGCATAAACACGATACGAATGGTAACAAGATACCTAAGGCGATCTATGACGAGATCTACAAGTACTACAACAACAAGCTGTTTGCGACAGATCTTTCGCAGGAAGCACGAGACTACATCGACAGAGGTCTTGTTGGCAAGAAAAAGGCTGACACGGACATCGTGAAAGATAACAGATACACTGAAGACAAGTGGATGATCCAGTTCTCTTACACAAAGAACAGAACGGTGATTCCGGCATCAACGAAGCTCAACGATATCATTCGTCAGAATGCAGCAAATATGAACGTCTTGTCTATCATCCGTTCAGAAACAGACCTGGCATATTACATGGTCACTGCTCCTGATGGAACTGTCCTTGAAAAGCAGTCCCTCAACATCATCGACGGACGTGATTACTGGAGCGAGTTGTCAACAATCTCAGCAAAGAGAAAAGATGAGAAATCACAGAGCTGGAACTACAGCCGTCAGGTCAAGGACCAGCGTGATCCGTACATCGTGCGTGCTATCTCTGTTATCGCTCGCAAAGTCATCGAATACAATGCTATCGTTGTAATCGAACGCATCAGGCCGGAAATCAAGAACAGATTTGATGCTATGGATAACACTGTCTTCAAGAAATTCGAGGGCATGTTGATCTCCAGATTGGCAGACCTCTACTTCTCAGATGTTCCTGCAGGTGAACCCGGCAGCGTGATGAACCCTTATCAGTTGTGCGAAAACTCAGGTAATGACTACCAGGACGGTATTGTGTTCTTTGTATCCAACGCTTACACCGGCAACGTGGATAACCAGACAGGTTTTGTCAACATCTTTGACCTTGGAAATGTCGGAACCGTTTCGGCTAAGAGACTGTTCCTGTCAAAGTTTGATTCCATAGTTTATGATCCGGCACAGAACCGTTTCGTGTTTGATTTTGACTATGACAACTTTGTCACAAAGACATGCATGAAGAAAACCAAATGGTCAATCCTTGCAGGTGGCGAAGCTCTCATCTTCAACAGAGAGTTCAAGTACAACACGTATTATCCTGAAACTGCAAGTATGATCACAAAGATCATGGCTGAAAAGAACGTCAGTCTTTCTGACAATCTTGCTAAACTTGCCGCTACAGGCGAATTACCGGGCGATGTGACAACTGCTCTCTTTGATGCATTCAGAAGAGCAATCAGCGGAGTCATCAGCAAGCACGAAGATATGCCTAAGCGCTATATTTCGCCGGTAACAGGTGAAGCTGTCATCTACAACGATAATGCTGCAGAAAACTTGACCAGAAGATTTAGATTCAACATGGCAGAACTTGAGAAAGACAAGACTGCCAGAGAAGAATGGATCGACAACATCGCATAACAAGAAATATCAAACAACAGCCCCTGGATCACCAATCTGGGGGCTGTATAATTGATAAAACAAAAATGTTTACTCGTTAAATGGAAGGATTAGTGACGCCCAAACATCCTATTTTGTATATGTATGAAAATGTTTACTTGTTAAACACCCCGTTATAGTAACAATTCTTTACACCTCTTCGTATATGTGCAAAAAATGTTTACTTGTTAAACCCCATCATGGACACATTAGTATTTGTTTCATATATACATAGAAATGTTTACTTGCTAAACAAGGCTGACCAGAACAGCATAATCATAATGATTTTGCATGTGTATGCAAAAATGTTTACTCGTTAAACCCAATCCTTATTGAATCGAGCAAAAATAAAATTTTGTATGTAAAAAATGTTTACTTGTTAAACAGTACACTGGTGTGGCGTCATAAGATCGGTGTTTTGCGTCTATATGAAAATGTTTACTTGTTAAACGGATGATTATGATTTGACCCAATTGACAAGTTTTGTACATGCGAAAAATGTTTACTTGTTAAATTAAGAGGAAGTGTTCTGTACCCTCCAGTCTTATGTATGTAAAAATGTTTACTCGTTAAATACCCAGTAGTGGGCTATCTTAATGCATCGCTATGTAAAAATGTTTACTCGTTAAATACAAGAGCTACCCTACGGAGCAAAGAACAGAAAAGGATATCAAAATGGATACCGTTACAATCTCAAAACAAGAATATGATGAACTGCTCTCCTACAAGCAGGCATTCATTGAATCGGAACAGATCAAACGCAAATCCGGCAAAGCCTACACGAAATATGTAGAGTTGCAAAAAATGGATGCGTTCTTTTCCAAAATTTACAAACCCACCTATGATCAAATGAAAAGAGTGTACCAGGATGAAGGTCACACCTTATCATCGTAATGACATGAGAAAGGATACAAATTATGGCTAAATTCGAAAACATTTTCCAGAAATCAAAAATCAACAAAGCTGACAGCGCCCGTATTGAACAGACACTGACAAATTACATGTCTCAAAGATATCCATGGCTTGAATTCATATCAGGACGTGTCAGTTATGCCGTGCGCCAATACAAATTTCATATCACTGTTCCTGATTTTGTTAATACAAAGCTAAGAAATGAAATGGCAAAAAATCTGGACATCGTACTTGACACAGAAAACTGTGAGGTAACTTCAAAAGGTAGCAAGCTTATCGTTAATATACCTCGCAATGACAGAAACATCCTATACTTCCACGAGGGTATATCAGAGTTCATGAAGATGAAGCCTGGCAACATCTCGTGCTATGTTGGCGAATACGCCGATGGAAATCCTGTTATTATCGACTTCAAAGAAATTCCACATTTACTTATTGCAGGTGCAAGTAATTCCGGAAAAACAATCTGCCTGTATAATGTGCTTCTATCCATCGCAGGTAAGTATTCACCGGATGAAGTACAGTTTTATATTTTGGATGACAAGCGTGAACTTACGCCCTTCAAGGATCTCCCCCACACAAAAGATGCGGCATTTTCCAAAGAAGATATCAATGGTTTGATTAGCGAAATCAAATTGGCGCTCGATCATCGAAAAGAGGAACTGGCTGATTATCAATCTAACATCTATGTGTATGAGGATATAACAGGTAAAAAGCTGCCGCATTACTTCATCATTTTTGATGAAGCTGATTCTGTCATCAAGCGTGATTCAACAAATCCTATCGTTGCAACTCATGTAAGATCCATTATTCAGGAAGCCACAGCGCAGGGCCGCTCTCTTGGTATTCACATCATCATTGCTTCGCAAAAGCCGTCCGGAAAAAATATCGATACTGATATCAAGAGCAACATTACTAATCGTATATGCTTGAGAGTTGCCAACAAGTCAGACAGTCGCGTTATCCTTGATGAAAACGGAGCTGAAAAGCTTTCAGGAAAAGGCGATGCCCTGTTCAAACATGAGGAAATGCTCAACCATGCACAAGGTATATACAGACTTCAATGTGCCTTTACAACACAGGCTGAACACAAAGCTGCCATTGATTACCTCAAGGCAAAGTACGGTTCAAAATCTGCGCAGCCAACCACACCTATGAAAAAAGCGAAGAAGAACTGAGAAAGGTCGTGAAACCATATGAATATAGACACTGTCATTGATTTCAAGCCTAAGATGTCAATAAACCAATACATTTTTGGTACGTCTGATGATAAGTTCTTCTCTTCCACCCAGATCAAAGATGAGGTGGATGATGTGCTGAATAAGATTCCACGTGTAGTCACAAATCTTGTTGTGAACCAAGGATACAAGATCATTGTGACTAACACTCAGAATCTGGAAGAAAAGTATCATATCGATTACGAAGTCCTGAGCATGGCGGATTATGATGCCAAAGAGATAATCGTGTATGCGACGCCTTTGGCAATATCCACCCTGCCTCACGAAATCGGGCACATCATCGACAACTCTCTTAATCAGATATCCTGTACACAAGACTGGCTTGATCTATGTGGTGAATACAAATCAAGGATTGAGACTGTCGTGAAGAACGCTACAAAGAATTATGCATACTTCACCAGCACAGATCCCACAGAGTTCTTCTGTGATTGTTTCCTGACATATGTGATGCGTATGGATCTTTTGAATGCGGAATTTCCTACCATCGTACCGGTCTTTGACAGAATCATCCAGGTACTCAAATATGACGACGCTTTAACCGTACAGGAGGAACACAGCTATGGCTGATACAACGAAAATCAAATTCGATATCGTTCTTACCAACGATGAATGGGAACAGCTTCGCCCCTGTATTAAAACATTACAGGAAGACGATAAGCTAACATATTCAGCACAGGGTTACACTGCTGATAAGGTTCTTATCATCTGTGAATGCAAAGACGCAGAAACCGAAGCAACCATCGACCGGGCATTAAAGAAATTACTTGGGCATGTCTATGCCTGAGCAGCCCGATATCATATAAGGAGATCAAGATTATGGATAATACATTCGATCCTGAATCAGTAAAAGAAGTCCAGGCCGCATTCTGGAGCAATCATGCAACTCTGAAGGAAATGGAAGAATCCGGCGAAGAAGATGTGGATCAGTCATTTGAACAGGGTTACGAAAATGGTATCCAGTTCGTCTGCGAAACTCTTGGTATCGACCTTGAGCCCGATGAGTCAGATGACGAATCACTTGCAGATGCATGGCTTCGGATTCATAACAAGGAATAACGAACCTGTGCATTTGCGGAAGATGCTCAGCAAACATCTATGCACAAAACTATCTATGCACAAAACCACGCTTGAGAGGGGCGGAGCCACGCCCCCGCCGGCACGGCGCCCGGAACGGGCGGCGGCGAAGCCGCAGGGCCAGGCCGACGGTGCGGCCGCAGGGCGCCCGACGCTGCCGCGCGCGACCGCGTGCGACCACATTTCAAGCGCTGCCTTAGTAAACATTACTCCATACTGCGCCGCGAAGCGGCGCGAGCGCAGTTTAAGTACGACGTACTACGTCGTACAGATCATTATAGCGTAGTGATACACTCTTTATATATTTATGGCATAGAGAGTTTATCCTTTAACCCTCAGCGTAGGGATGCTATTCCTTTGGTCATAGCATAGAGAGTGTTTCTATTAAGCCTTTGCATAGAGAGTGTTCAATTAAGCCTCAGCGCAGAGAATGTATTTATTATTCTCGGCATAGAGAACATCTCTATTAAGGCTTAACAGCATAGAGACTGTTCAGCTAACACTCAGCGCAGTGATTGTGCCGCTGAAAAACTTAGCGTAGTGATCTCGCTGATTATTTCTTCAGACGTTAAGAAATAACAAAGAAACTTGTAGATCTTACAGCATAGTGATAAACCGGCATATTTCGTAAGATAATCCTGATAAGACATTATTAGCAGATCCAAAAGCGCAGCAGATCACGTAAAGATCCTATAGCATAGTAGATCCCATGACGCAGATACGGTAGCATAGTGATCTCCCGGCAAAGACTGTAAGCAAGACCGCTACGCAAAGTTTAATAAAACCGGGAAACAATATTGGAACAATATTGGGACAAGGCCCGGCATAGAGATACAAAAGCTGAGAAACATGGCTACAGGAAAGCTTAGCATAGTAATACACCGGCATAAACTATTGGATTTTTATGCAATCAGATCATGTAACCTTAATTACAGAGCGCACTCAATCGGCGTGCAGCCTTTTGCCATGGGCCCAAACGCTGATGCTGATACAATGGCTAAAAACAGACCTAAAAAGGCAAAAGACAAAGGAGGCTAAAATCATGAGTATGTACGATGATATACGAGATGAAATCGTTATAGACGATCTTGTCACACGCCAGCAGGTTGAGCTTAATGCTATGCGTGGATTCTGGAAAATGCGAGATGGCAAAAAGATCCATGTGTCGGATATGTCGGAGAGCCACATCCGTAATACGATCAAGTTCATTCAGAAGGTAGATCATACAGACCTCTATCTCCCCTGGATCACCAGATTTGAGAATGAACTGAGAGAAAGGGGTTTAGAATGAATGAAACAAATGCAATGCCCACGAATTTCCAACTGATCCGTGAGCTTAAAAAGACTTACGGGAGTCGAGCTCATACTCCCGGATTCCTGACAGATGGAGAAGCTGAAGAGATCAGCAAAACCCTCCGGCTGAAGGAAATGGACATCCTGGCACTTCGTAACCTGAGGGATTTTACAGTCGCGATATGGACAGATCATGATCAGGATCGTAATGACGAGTCCTTCAGGAAAATGGACGAATTAAGTGCCATAACGCATGTGATAGACATGCAGATAGTGAGTCTCGGAGGAGAAGTCTGAGGCTAAGAAGGGAAGATATAATAACGTGAAAAAATTCTGGATCAAATTCAGCGAACATGCCTTTGGCATATTCTTTGCCATATATTTTCTGGCAGCACTTGGGGGTCTGACAGCGCTTTTTGGCTGGCTTACATACGTCATCTTTACAAACCACATGCACGATGACTTTAAGGTCTTCACAGACTGGCTGTGGGGTGGCCTTTGCGGGCTTACCGCTATTGGTGCTGTCCTTTTCGGATTCGCCGCTATCGTTACGATCATCGGATACCTGATCATTATTGTATCGAAGATCACGACCGGCAGCAGTGATCCATTTACGAGAGATTAAGAACAGGAGAAAACATATGGAAAAATATCTTATATATGGCAGCAATTTTGCCCAGTATCTCTGTCAATTGGGCGACACACCGGAAATTACGATGGTTGACAGCCGTAACATGGCCATTAAAACACTGGCCAACAGGATCCTCAGCGATCTCAAAAATGTTTTGAAACCTGACATTTTTGAGAAATACATGAAAAGCGACGCCGATACTCTCCTCGAATACCTGAAAGGCGAAAATGAGGAAGAAACCACCTTCCTCAGCGAAGCTTCATGTGGGATCCGATACTCAGATACTGGCTATTCCAAGGACAGAACATACGATGACGGTATCGACTACACCTTGGGTGTTGCGAAGCAGGTTATTGATGTTGATTCTTCCGGCAATATTGCTGTGTCTTTGTCAACGGAAACCAATATTGGTCTGGAGGAAATTGTAGGTGCAATGAAGGCGCTCTATTCGGAGCTTACAGCTGCGTGACATACAGAAAGGATTACATACGTATGGATACAAAAAACTATGGCTGATTCCTCATGACATCAATCTTTGGCATGTGGAAAATCAATAGTGCTTTTGCAAGGAACTTGTTGTTACCATCTTTCGATGGTCCGCGCGGAGCGGTCTCTGAAAGTCGGCAATCACTTGGCATATAACCGCTTGACTTTATGGGTTACCCCGGTAACCCTCAAGCGGTGTTAAAAACTCCATGAAAGGATATTTTAGTATTATGACAATTCAGGTAGATACAGGTAATCATTGTGAATTCAAAGGACGAGTAGTCGAGGTACACGAATACTCTAAGGATAAAGCAGCGAACATTACTGTCTCGGTCGAAAACAAAATGAAGAACGGCCAGACAAAGACAGTGAATATCCAGACAAAGTGCTTCACTCCTGCAGCATATAATGCGACCAGGGTCGGCATGCTCGTGAAGCTGTTCGGACATGTTGCTCCGGGTGGCTACAAGAAGGATGGCCAGATGGTGTACACTCAGGACATCATCACTGACTACATCGAGTTCCTCGAAGCGAAGTCCGTTGTTGAAGCAAGAGAAGCTGCGAAGTCTGCGAAGAAGAACATCTACGCTGTTGACTTCGGCGAATAAGAAGCCCATGAAAAAACTCCATAATATATGTCCGTAAGGACAAGGATGTAGCGCTGCTGTCCCACGAATGGGCGGTGGCGCTATATTTTTTATGATCCAAAAAACATATAACCTTCAGAGTCTCTCGACTTTGAAGGTTATTTTTTTCAATTACGCTATTTCTTTTTGTTACTGTTTCCTGGCGGCCTTCATGTTGCGCTTGTTGGTATACATGGCGTTGTCCGCAAGGCGGAACGTGTTGTTCGGATCTCCTTCAGTCTCGGACATACCGAATGCGAAATCACATCCTTTGCGCTGCGTATCAAAAAGCCTGCTGGTCATCTGACTAATCTGCATCTTGCCAAGCCCGATGCATAAAATGACAAATTCATCGCCGCCTGTCCTGTAAAGATAACAGTGCGGCAGCAGTGCTTTCTGCATCATCCTGGCAGAATCCTTGAGCAGCTCATCACCTGCCTGATGACCTTTCGTATCGTTCATTTCCTTTAGACCATTCAAGTCAATGCTGTAAATGGCCGTGATCTTTGAAGCGTATTGCTGCATATCTGCGTAAAAACTTGCTCGGTTCAAGGTTCCGGTAAGCGGATCCGTATAGAACTTGCAAATATGAAGGTACAGATAATAAAACGTAATGTTCAAGGCTATGACGCCTATGAGGATCCCACGGATCTGATAATTAAGTTCTGCAAACGTGCCCAGAACACATAAGGCTTCCTCGATTACAATAATGTATGATTCATTTTTCTGGCCTCTTTTAAAAGCAAGATATGCCAGGTAACTTCCGTATATCAAATACACGCACATCGTTATGTGTGAAGAGTACCCGAAAGGCCCTCTTAACGTATGACCGGCATCATCATACCAGAAAACGAGATGTGTGGAAAATGACAGGAGCAGTATGCAGAAATTGATGATCATAGGTATTGCTACTGCCCGGCGTATCTTTCCCGTGATGTTGTATTCCATTACCGTCACAAGTCGTAGCAGTATGAGTATTCTCATATTGTAGCCAATGACTGCTACCATCTTGTGCCACATGTGCGGCGCTATCACATCGTACATGTAATAGTCTATGTTGTCCGTTATGATCAGTATTACAAGAAAGAAGAACATCGACCTAAAAAATGATGTCAGGGTCGGTTCATACTTCTTGTTGATGATCAGGAAGAACCCCATGAACAATGTGGCCACGACCGGTAAAAAATTCAGTTGCACTAAATCCGCCATTGATTGTACATACATCTGTGCTCAAGTTTCCTTTCCTTACACTTCGTCTTTCATTTCCCGTTTGCAAGTGTACATTGCCTTATCTGCGTCAATCTCCACCTGATGAATATCTCTCGTGTCAAAATACCGCCACTCGGACATTCCGTAAGCAATTTCCATAAAAATGCCGCTGTTTGCTGTCTTGTTGTAATCTTTTTCGGCACGTATCATCCTGCGAAGACCACCTTCATAATCTTCTCTGGCTGACTTGCCGGTGATGAACATTGCAAACTCGTCTCCTCCGACTCTGAAGATACTGGCCGTCTGGAACGACGTCTTCAGGATCCTTGCAGCTGTCTTGATGTAAATGTCTCCTGCGGCATGTCCTCTCGTATCATTTACCTGCTTCAGGCTATTCAGATCAAGAGACACGTAAATGATGCTCTCGCTGTCATCTGCCTTGGCAGACAGCTCCTTTAATTTCGCTTCCATCTCATTTTCGCATCTGGCAAAAGCTGCCCTGTTCTCGATGCTCGTGAGCTGATCTACGAACGCAATGTCTCTGAACGTAATTGCCTGATGTGCTTTTTTCCTCTGATTGACAAACCCGTTATATACGTCAACAAGCATCGTCATTGCAAAAATCAATAGTCCGATTCTGGTGAAGTATGCATTGTCTTCCGCACTGTCTATCATGACTGCTGACATATACCTTGCCGCATCCAGGATTCCACAGGCAACAAGAATGAACAGGTTTATGATCGTTGCAACATGGATCGGGCGGAAGTTATATTTCTTCCTGAACCTGATATCCTGCATGATGCACCACGCGGTCGCAATAGTGCTCGCCAATATCAGCGTATCCGTCGTCAGTGTGAGGTCATGGAAATCATATTTCCAAAGATAATTCGACAAGGTCGTAAACATGATATTTACGATCGACAACGGAATCATCACATTCGCAACCGATCTGTGCTCCGTGTATGTAAACGCATCTGCAAACAGTGCTATATGTATTGGAACCAGCATCAGGATGTAATAGCTCATCGTATACGTGAACTCTGAAGTGCCGAGTACGAAATCAAATGCCCTCGATGACAACAGCGACCACAGTCCGATGACGATCATCATGATGGCAAGGGACATGTATGTTCTCTTTGCCGTATTTTCCATAAACATCGACATGACCAGAATTGCATTCGCCAGTATGACGATCACAAGACTTAAGACGAAGCCCATGAAAGTCTTCTGTATAGCTGACTGTGTGTAATACTGGGCATTCTGCAAGTACAGGTTGCCTATCTTGGATGATGAGTAAACCGGGAACAGTACGATATAAACTTCCTGTCCGGCATATTTGCTTATATGGAGCGAGTGCAGCGATGAGCCAACACCTCTTGCTCCAAGACCTGTTCCAAGTCCATTGGCAACACTGATGCATCTTGCCAGATGATAACCGTCAGCTTCCTGATCAACAAATCTATCCACAGCTTCCTTAAAGGTACTGGTTATGACATTGTTTTCCTCTGTCACACTCTCGTAATCTACCTGTGACATGACCGGCAGGTTTTCGTCTGCGACGAAAACAGCAAATCCGGCATTCTTCACCATAAAGCAGAAATCCACATTCTCAGGGATGTCTTCCGGCAAAGTCTGATGGTAAACGTATGGCGTAAGTCCATCGGCACGCGGATATCTCACATTCGTGATATTAACTTCGTGGTCCGATGTGTTGATCCAGCCGTTTGTTATATTGACCTTATCCTTGCCTTCGTATGCCATCAAAGCATTGTAGCTCTTCATCTTTGTGGCAGCGGCAGTTGTCATGATCACAGCCATGACCATGATGAACGATATCAGGATCGTATATACATTCAGTTTGTTTTTTGCTGATCCCTTCATTCCGCTAAACCACCTTCTTTGTGATATTTCAGATGCCACTCCGCATTCGGGTACTCCGGTATTAAATATTCATTATCAGAATTGACATACATGAAAAACCAATCGCCGACCATTGCATATCTGTAAACCTGGTACGGAACATCCACCTTGTGCAGCATATCCGTATCAGGTTGATATGCTATCAGGATGCAATCGGATAATCCAATCTCCGGATCCATTACTATTTCCTTATGAACAAGAAAATATGTGTTTCCGGATTGTTTTGTTTTTGAGTCTGCCATTATGAGAACGAGTGCGTAGTAGATGATCATCCACAAAACACCGATTGTTGGCAGAATGTATGTGCCGGTGGCGTATGCTACTTCGGCAAAGATGAGTCCGATCGATGCGAGAAAAATACAGGCAATGTTGTTCATGTGTCTTAATTCGTTTCTGCTTTTCTTAAGGTCTTCCTTCGTCATGTGCGGCCTTTCATAGTTTGGCTCGACATGTACTTTTCTGTATTCTTCAAGTTGTAACATATGTTACTCCTTCTTCTTTTCAAAGTATTCTTTGAGCCTCTCTATGGGTAACGGTTTCGCCCACTGGAATCCCTGGATATAATCGAATCCGATATCGACGCTGTAAGCGTGCTGATTCATGTCCTCGACACCCTCAACAAGGGCCACGAAACCATCATCTTTCAGCAGCGGCACCAATCCGCTTACCAGTCTGTCCGTCTTTGCATTGTTAAGCGCACTATAGAGCAGCGATTTATCCAACTTCACAACGGAGAATGGCAGTTCTGTAATACGTTCAAGAGACGAATAACCGGTTCCGAAATCATCAAGATAAAACTTAATCCCGGCATTTGATAACTGCGACATATTATGCTTTAAGTTATCATTGTCATTTGCCAATGCCGACTCCGTCAGCTCGATACGGATCTTATCCTTTGGAACACCATAGTGATCAATGATGTATAAAAACTCTGCTGCAACATTTGCTTCGGAAAGCTCCTGCACCGAAACATTTACGCTGATCGCATCAAATTCTGACGTTTTCATCAGTTCAACGATAGCGTTACAAACCTTGTGCAGCATACAGATCGTAAGGAAATGTATGCAGTGGTTTGCTTCCGCAATCGGAATGAAAAAGTCCGGAGGGATCAGTTCACCGTCAACGTAAAGTCTCATCAGTGCTTCGGCTGTCTTGAACTGTCCGCTCTTTACTTCATATATGGGCTGTGCATAACACACCACATTCTCGTTGTCGTATATGTTGCCATCCCTTAAATGTTCGAACAGCTCTGACAGATAATATCCATCGATCAGTTCGTCGTACTCATTCTCGCGGAAAATCCTGTCGCAGTCTCCTGTCTGTGTTGAGTACTTCTCTACGGCTTTATTTACTATGTCCGTCATCATATTCAGGCTCTTTATATTCTCATTCACCTCGAACATTACGAACACATATTTCTCAAGGGCATTCACCTGGATCATTTTCTTTCGGATGATCTTCGATATATCCTGTGCTTCCTCATACGAATCTTCGGAATACTTTTCGTCAAATATCAGATAGAATTCACCAACAGTCCTTCGATACATATGAAGTTTCTTGTATTTCTGCTCGAAAGTCCTGAGGATCCTGATAATGACCTTGACGTCATCCGAATCTTCTGTTGACACAGCATCATGTACAAGTGACGGGATACGTATCATTCCGAAATAGAACTGCTTCTTATCCTTCATGTTCTGATTGAACTTCACTTCCAGCGAGTACGTATTCTGGCAACCGAGTATCTCGTCGAACGGGTTTGAATGGAAGAACACGTACAGACAAAACAGCGGAAGCGCAGCCAAAATGGATAAAAACATCGCTTTCGTCTGAAACCATTGCATTACCGCGAAAATCATGTAGAACGGAAGGAACGACAGGATCCCAACACTGATCTGCCGGGACAGCTTCTTTTTGTATTTGCGCAGGAAAACAACCATGAACGCAATAGCAGCAGCTGTCACACAGACCAGTGTTCTCATATACAGCGAAAGATCTACGATGCCCAGATAATTCCTGCGAATCCCAACGAGAATATACAGTATACCCGTAAGGACCGTCAGGACAATAGATATCGTTCGTCCGATAAACTCGCCGCGAAGGAGTTTTTTTCTGGCATCCGGCAATAAGAACACAATGTACATGAGCATATTGCACATGCACGTATAATACATAAAACTTGTAAACGTCATGGCAATATAAAACATTGCGTCCATGTCGTTATCCGGATATTGCGAAATGAAAGCCAGTATGATATCACATACACCAACGAGAACGCCTGCACAAATACCTGTCACAAGGTATGTGTAGTAGGCTGTCTTCTTTGGGTGCATGTTCTTCATAATGACTAACATCACCACTGTGATGATGGCCAAATTCAGTTCTGTGCTCACGTTATAGTACAGACCATCAA
>Ga0310694_10002543_pt1 | contig 18603 bp, 12 predicted proteins | sample 174DNAGHGhighgp2_FD_203884 | JGI IMG/M metagenome (GOLD analysis project Ga0310694, IMG submission 203884) | Sheep rumen microbial communities from Palmerston North, Manawatu-Wanganui, New Zealand - 1742 DNA GHGhigh gp2 (v2) (version 2) | ecosystem: Host-associated > Mammals > Digestive system... | reverse complement strand
GATGTATCATTGCGGCGTGTCGATCAATATGGGATATGGTCGTTCGTCGGGTGCGTATACCGACAAAGTGCCGGTAGCGCTGAGGGATTATTTCAGTTATGACGCCAATTATCAGCGTATCCAAAAGGTCATGTATCCTGCCGACAGCCTCAATGCGATCGTGCATGCCGAATTGGCGGCAAACAGACCGGTACTGATCAGCGGCCATAATGACGAAGGCGGTCACGCGTTCGTGTGCGACGGAAATGATAACAAGGGTTATTTCCATATCAACTGGGGTTGGGGTGGTTCCAACGACGGTTATTTCCTGCTCACGGCCCTTAACCCCCGCGGTGCGCAAGGAATAGGTGGTACGACCCAGGGTTATAACAAAGGTACGACCTTCTTCATCGGTCTCCAACCTGCTAAAGTCGGTACACCGAAAGCGATTCCGCAGATGGCTGGTGAGAAAATGTCGGTGGATAAGACTTCCTTCAGTCGTTCTTCTTCTTTCTCCGCTTCTGTGGAGCGCTTGGAGAACTTCGGCATGACCGATTTCAGCGGTTCGTACGGCGTAGCGCTGTATGACGAGGATGAGACGAGGTTGGTATCGATCCTCAAGCAGCAGGATAATTATTCGCTCAAGGCCGGCTATCATCGTACGACGCTAGCTACGCTGGAGAGTCTTAAGATCCCGTCGTCCGTGCCGGCAGGTACGTACCATGTCTGCTTTGTCTATAAGGACGCTAACTACGGTTGGATGAGACTCCTCATGACCGCAGACGATTATTACCGTACGCTCATCCTGACCAACACTACGGCTACTTTCATGGCCAATGATGCCGAACCGGTGATGGCGTTGACCGCACCAATCGCGTTCCCCGAAGGTACGGATCTGAATAAAGTACCTAAGTCCGGTTGTCCGCTCTCGTTCTCGGTGAAGAACACCGGCGGTACATTCCGCGGCGACATATCTGCGCGTATCTACAAAGGTGCGTTCGCCAAAGGACAGTATGAGATCTTGGATTCGACCGTCATTCGGTATAATCAGACCCTCAACTCGGCGCTGCAGCAGACGTTTGATAAGAATCTGTTGCTCGAGACGCAATATAAGATGAAGCTCTGCTGGCGCGCGAATGCGAATGACTCCTGGCATGACTTCACCCCGGCGGAGTATGCCGTGTTGTCCTTTATGTTGGACGACCCGGATTATCATCTGTCGCTGCCCGATTCGATACGGTTTGATGATAACGACAGCGTCCCGCGCTCGCACGCGAACCTATACTATAAGATTAAGAATACCGGCGCGCCTTTTGATGGCGAACTGCAAGTGTCGTTCTATCAAACCTACTATTCGCGCGGCAAGAGTTCGATCCAGACCGTGCATATCGGTACGAACGAGACGTTGGAGGGTGCTTTCTCCGGTCCGCTGGAGCAAGTAGCGGGTACCTACGATGTGATCCTGCGTTATCGTGAACCCGACGGCGAATGGTTCGATTTCACCGACATCAACGGGTATAACAAAGGTGCGATCGTGGCTACGGTCTATGATGATACGGCGACGGGGTTGGAACCGCTAACCGCTAACCCCTCACCGCTAACCGGTAAATTCATCCAAGGCGGGCAGTTGTATATCCTCCGCGAGGGTAAGGTATATAATGCGCAGGGAATAAGAGTGAAATAAATATTGATGATGAGATATAGATTAAGTATAGTTTTGTTGCTTTGCGCGGCGATGATGAGCGCAAATGTGAAGAGAGAGAGTCGTCATTTCCTGACGACCGAGGCGGGGATTGGTTATTCGTCATTCCTCAATAAGTCCGATTACGGCAGGTCTTCCGGTATGGTAGGCGGTAAACTGCAGGTGGGTTATGAATGGCGCTATCGGCAGTTACTCGTGCATACAGGTGTGGAGTTCTCGTTGATCAGCGATCAGATAAAGGCGAATCTGCAGCCCGGTGAGACCGATTACATGGCTTCTCCGGTCGATCAAGGCATGACGATGCATTATGATTTCCCGTCCTATACGATCAAGCCGCTGATGGGGCAAGTCAATATCCCGGTTCAGGTCGGTGGTATATTTAAGGACCGCTATTATTTCTTAGCGGGTGCCCGTATCGGTTTGCCGGTTATTCATTCGGCTTCTACATCGGCGCAGGTACATACGTATCTGACGGATGAGGCACTGATTGGAGAACTGAATAATGTGCGCGTTCATGATGCCTATACCTCCACGGAAAGCGCTTCGCATTCTTGGTCGGCGAGCATGATCAATGCCCAACTCTCCGCAGAGTTCGGTCTGCTCCTCAATTCCTTCTGGGAGAAACCCGCGCCGAAAGGCAAAGGTCGTCAGGCTGCGCATCGCTCCAATAGCAAAGAGAAAGGTAAGAAGCCGATTCTCTATCGCGTAGCTGTGTTTGCCGATTATGGCATCACCTCCTGCGTCAAAGGAGCAGAGCCGATGCCTTTGGCTACCGTAGAATCCACGCCTGATAACGCGCGTCAGATCACGATCAATGATTATTTTGCGGCAGCGAACAGTAAGGCGAACTCCTTGCTCGTGGGTGCGAAATTCGCTATTCTCTTCCAACTCAACGAACAGAAACCGGCGAAACCGCTGCCGTCCTATTTCGATATCTATATCGCGGATGCTGTTACATCGCAACCTATTCCGGCGAGCCTGGATATATACGAGCATGCGAAGAAAAAATCCTACACCAAGAATGCAGCCAAGGGACATGTTAAGTACCGCGCGAAACTTGGCGATTATACGATCACGGCGTCCAACGAGCAGTATTATTCCGAGAAACAGACTGTTTCGATGGCGTATGAAGGCGAGACAGATACCTTGCGTTTTGCGCTTCAACCGCTGCCGAAGCCTGTGGTCATCGATACGCCGATCATCGATATCCCGATCAAGGTGGGTACGAAAGTGGTACTGCATAATCTCTTCTTTGCTACCAATAAGACCCAGATTCTGCCGGAATCGGAAGGTGCGCTTAATGATCTTGCTGCCTTCATGACTCAGCATGACGCGCTCGTGATCCGTATCACGGGTCATACCGATGCCGTTGGTTCTGATGAGGCAAACCAGATCCTGTCGGAGGGTCGTGCGAATGCCGTACGTGACGAACTCATCAAGCGTGGTATAGCCGCTGAGCGTATCGAAGCCGAAGGTAAGGGTGAGTCCGAACCGATCGCGGATAATGCCACCGAAGAGGGTCGCGCGAAGAACCGCCGCGTAGAGTTCACCATCATCTCCACCGGAGACGAAGATATCGAGCAGGTGAAGGAATAATTCCGATGTGGAAAAATTATCAGCACGGGTGTCAATTTTTTGCACTTGTGCTTTTTTTTATGCTCTTTTTGTGCCCTTTCTTTTGATAAAACATTCAATTTTTCTTGAAAATGGCAAATAAATTTGCATATATGCAATTTTATTCGTAACTTTGCGCCCAAGTTTTTGTGCGCACAAGCCCATGCGCGTACGCTTGTATATAATAAGAGATAAAAATATTATGAAAAGATACCTGTCCATATGTTGTATTATGGTGCTTGCTTTATCTGCAAGCACATGTACAGCGTAGACAGGTGTTTTTTTGGCTTTAGCCTGTTGCCTCAGGCTAAAAGAGAGGCAAAAAAGATCTTTGACATAGTGTACACAGAGTAAAATTAAGTAAATTTTGCACTTTTGTGTGAAATTATTTGCGTATGTCAGAATTTTGTAGTACTTTTGCAGTCGCAAAAGTTTAAACAACAAAATTATGGCACAGGAAACGTTAAATAGTCTGATTGCTGTTATGAAGACACTCTCGTTCCAGGAACAAGAGCAGGTAATCATTGAGCTTCAGGACAACATCATTCGTTATGCACCCAAATATGAGCCAACTGACGAACAGAAGGCACGTCTTCGCGAGGCATATCGCCAAGCGCAAGCAGGTGAAGTCTATTCGCAGGAAGAGGCACATAGAATGATGGATGAGTTTGTATCGGCTGAATACGCAGTTGCTGTATGACGATTGAATGGACCGAACAAGGCAAGCGTGGATGGCGTGAGGTAGCTGCTTATGTAAAACGTGAATTTGGGCAGCAAGGTCTTCTTCTCTTCAAACAACGTACGAAGGATAACGAGAAGTTTATAGCTAATTATCCGGAGGGCTGCGAGGTGGTGTGGACTGATCCTGAGACGGGAATCGCCTATCGGTGGTGTGTCGTTTATAAGAGAAGCAAGATGCTATATTTTGTTAAAGACGATAAAATCTTCATTGCCGACTTTTGGGATGTAAGAAGTAATCATTAATCACAATACTATTATTTACTCTGTGTACCTGATCAGAAATGGTCAGGTACTTTTGTATGTACACAAATGTCATGATCATTTTGCTGACGCCAACAAAATGATCAAAAGTGCCAAAGTGCCAAAGCAAATAATAAGATAAAAATACAACAAAAACAAAAATATATTTGCATAATTACAAATTTATTTGTAACTTTGCAGCCGATTATAATTAATATGCGATATGCAAACAGCTGAACAAACACAAATGACAATGCCTCCGTTTGGAGTAAGAAGGGGAAATGCGATGCCTCGTTTGTCAAAAGAGGAGATCTCGGCGCGTTTTATAAGTGCCGAAGCGTCGCGCCAAAGCGTTTTGGGAATGGTTCAGCGTTTTTATAACTAAATCACCAAGGCATCACGGATGCAGAACGAGGGAATATCGTATCCCACATCACCCTATATATACTATGTATATATCCCGTGATTTTGAAAAGAGAATAATAAGACCAAATAATATGAGTCAAGAGATACAGACATATAATCCGGCGAGCGAATCGGTAGTAATATACCGTAGCGCGGATAATGCTGTGCAATTAGATGTTCAAATATCCGGAGATACAGTTTGGTTAACACAACAACAAATAGCAACACTTTTTCAAAAAGCCAAATCTACGATTAGCTATCATATCACGAATATCTTTAAAGAAGGCGAGTTGGATGAGAAAGTGGTTGTTCGAAAAATTCGAATTACCACTCCCCATGGAGCGATGAATGACAAAACGCAGAGCGACGAACTGAATCTATATAATCTGGATGTTATCATTTCAGTTGGTTACAGAGTTCACTCTGTTCAAGGCACACGTTTCCGCCAATGGGCCAATAGAATATTGAAAGATTATTTATTGCGCGGATATGCCATGAATCCTCATCTGCGATACATGGAACAGCGAATAGATAATAAATTACAGGAGCATACGGAGCAGATTCATGAACTTCAAGATAAAGTAGATTTCTTTATTCGCACTGCCTTACCACCTCGAGAGGGAATATTTGTAGACGGGCAGATATATGACGCCTTTGAATTAATAGAGCGGCTTATCAAATCGGCACAAAAATCGATATTGCTAATCGATAATTATATAGACGAGTCCGTGCTGACAATGATGAGCGATAAGCAGAAGGGAGTAAGCGTAGATATATACACGAAGGAGAAGAGTAAGGCATTACAATTGGCAGAGAAGAACTTTAACACACAATACGGCGGTTTGACAATACGCACGACACAGACTTTTCACGACCGCTTTTTGATAATAGACGACAAAACAATATATATAATTGGTGCCTCGCTGAAAGATGCAGGCAAGCGGCTCTTCGCTTTCACACAAATGAATGCTGAACAGATAAAGACAATCAAAGCAGCATTATAATAAAAAACGATAACAACAAAGTATAAAAGTATTATGAAAAGTGAGTTCTCTTTTTGTCGTGCCTGGCACGATTGTTTTACGATAGTTATATCGTCAAACCGCTATATCTGCGGCTCGGAGTAAGCACTTTGAGTTTTTTTACGCGCGCCTGTATATTCTTGTAAAAGGAGAAACTTACAAAACAAAGGACCAAGTAAAAATATAAAAGCCACCCTACGGGGATGTCCGTAATGGTCGCGAGATGGTCGCGAGAGTGGAAGGGAAATAGAAGATAGAAAGATAACTAAAAATCGAAACATTATGACAAAAGAACAAATTCGACAAACTATTGAAAGAGCAGAGGCTTTGTTAAGAGAGTACGAAGAATTTAACAATGAGTTAATAGATGCCCTTTCACATTCGGAAAATATGCCGAAAGAATCTCAGTTGCCGAGTGACAAAAAGATGAATGAATCTATGCGAAATAGTATTCAAGTGACAAAAGAGTATATAGAGCTCTTGAAGAAACAAATAGAGGAATTCAAAAAATTATTGTAGAGTAGCTCTAATTAATTGTTAATAATGAGCAGTTTTATGAATGTAAGTATGAGTGATTTGATAGAAGTAATGACGTCGGCAGCGATTGTAACTATTGTTACTATCATGACGATAGCACTGCCTGTGATCATTACATCAATGCACAAGTTGGTAGAATTATATAAGACTAACTATGTGATGTCTATTTTTAATAGTGATAAAGCACTTGTTTGGTTTCGTTGGATGCTTGTTTTTGCTGTGAGTATTGCTATTGCTTGGGTTATACTATTCTTCGTAGGCTGTAATTGTTGGTTCTATTGGGTTTCAATAACGTTATGTATCGCGACATTAGCTTTGATGAGTAGTATAATCATCCTTGTGGCTCGTGTGGTCTACTATACCTTACCAAATAAGTTTATACAAATTGTATTTGATAAAATTAAAAATAGTACAGCTCCTAACTTTTACTTTGATCCAATAATTTACACGTATTCTAGAGACAAAAAAGAAGAGAAGAAAAGATTAAAAAAATACTACAAGACGGAAGAGTATGATGAAGAATCGACAATTTTGTTTATCGTGTTAGCAAGAGTATATGTCAGTGTCACCGAGGAATCTATCCGAAAAAATATCTTGGAATTTTGGGAAGAGATTTGTCGAGATGCTTCATTACAAGCAAATGGCTTTAAGTACTATACCAATTGTTTTTATAATTTTATTCATGAAATAGAAGATTGGACTATTGATCATCAAGATACAAAACTTCAGAAGGATGCTATTAAAATTACCAATATTTTACTGTCTGCTCATCTTCCTAAGCCTAGGAAATTAGGAGAACCAGAAAATAATACTGATGAGCGAATGTACGTTACATATAATACTAGAAAGTCATTATGGAAAACCATTCGTAGAAGTGTTGATTTAGGGAGTGAAGAGATGTTTCAAAAATATTGGCAGATTGTCAATAATATGTGCTCAAGGAAATATGAATCCATAATAAGATATAGTAATCCAAAGGATTTTAGTAATGAACAAGTCTGGATGGATATTTTACATTATTCATGTTGCGCATATTTAATAGCAGTCAAAAAATATGATCTTCTTAAATATGTTTTGAATTACAGTCAAACCAGTCCGTTCCATTGGCAATTGTTGCCAGAGAAGATAGGCGATATAATAGTGCACTATACATTTACCAAACAAGCATATACTGACATGCAATATGAAATGGATTTTACCTTTTCTGATGATTATAATCTATACGATGAGAAAAAGGCATGTTTCCCAATAGAACAATTAACCATATTACTTTTGTATTACAGATGGGCATTTAAAACAGAAGGCGAGCCAAGCATCGAAATACAAGAAAAGGAAGAAAAATATATTCAAAATCTAATAGAATTTGCTAAAGCATACCCTGATAGTTTTAATTGGGTAAAGTCGTTAGGATTAGACGAATTTGCCAAATATAAGGATGAAATAGTTCAGTACCTCCAGAATTTAATATCACAAGTAAAGAATGGTGAAAATAGACAGGCGGAACAAAGGCATACTGAATCAGAGGGAGATAGTGCAACATCTATAAATACGTGTACACAGATTTTAACTTCTATTTTAACTGGGGTAAAAAATATTTGGGATACCCTTGTATTAAAAAAAGAAATTAAAAATCTAAAACTATAATCTATATAAGAAAAACATTATTTAATTATCAAGCACGGAAACGCGCAAAGAAAAAATATCAAACTAAAAAATATAAACTTATTATGTTAGTTCTATTTACACAAAAGCCGAGTGATTGTCTCGTCGCAGTCCGCAAGATGATTAAGGATGGAGATATTGCAACTTGGAAGTACACTATCCCTAATTCCGGAATAACGCGTCTGGATTGGATAGGTGGGAACAAAGGCAATTGGAAAAACTTAACTGATGACGTATATTTTACGGCCGAATCTAATACTGATGAGTTTGAGGGCTCTCATGTGTCTTTCAAACTACATACAAAACGACATCATCATTTGGAGAATGCAGACTATGCAGTTATGCATAGCGAATTACTACAAATGCTCTTTGCGCATCTTGACACGGTCAATATAGGGGCATGCGTGACATATTCTGCGCCTATGATAGCGCATAAAGTTGATGTGGTTGATGATTAGAAAAAAATTACTAACTAAAAATATAAAAGTATTATGAAAAATTCAAATTTACTTAATCGGCTATTGTCATATAGCCATGAAAAACAATCACCGCAGCGGTTTGGACGCTATGCGGCAATGCTAATCATGCTCCTCACCCTCGGTGTGGGACAGATGTGGGGATACACCGTATATTTATACACGGGAAGTTTTACCGATTGGGAGTCAGGTGCAGATTTCCAAATATGGGATGGTTCTAATAACCACGATATGAATTCATTAGGAAACCATTGGTATAGCACTACGTTAACAGGATCTCCTAGTGCTTGGATAAAACGAGTGAAATCATCAAACCATGGCGAAGAATGGAACTCTTTTTCTGCATCTATTACTTCCTCTAAAAATGTTTGGTATGTTTCAGATTGGAACTCTGGAGGAGAACTCAAATACTATATCAAGCACCCATGGGATGGTGGCAGTTGGACTTGGCAAACAATGACCTTCAATAGTGCAAATACTTTTAAATATACCGGCATTTATAAATCTGGTAACGGTGCTAATGTTAATCAAGATAAGGGAGATTCAAACTACCTAACTCCCAGCAATGCATCTAATGTTAACGACAAAGTTCCTGCTATTTGGACCTATACACCATCTTCAAACTCTTTGCGCATAGATCCGGCATATACGTTAACCGTAAATGCAGGTTCTAATGGAAGTGCTTCCGGTTCTCAAGCAAAAGGTATTGCGATGAGTACCAAATATGCTATTTCGGCAACCGCTAACACAGGATACCATTTCAATAACTGGACAAGAGTTTCCGGTGGTACTTGTACATTTGACAATGCCAGCAGTGCATCTACCAACGTAACAGTTACCGGAGATGCTTCTGCAACCGTTCGGGCTAACTTTGCGCTTAACACCTATACTGTAGCATACAACGCTAACGATGCACAATACCCGGGGACGGCTACGGGTTCAACGTCAAGTTCTTCGCATACGTATGGTACGGCAAAAGCTTTGACATCTAATGGATTCTCTCGTGCTGGTTATACTTTTGCAGGCTGGAATACGGAGGCTGATGGTTCAGGAACATCGTATACAAATGGTCAGTCTGTAACAAATTTGACTTCCACTCATGGGGCAACTGTTACGCTCTATGCCAAATGGACGGAGAATAAGTCTACCATTACTTTGGTTGCTTCTCCTTCTGGCAAAGGAACATTTCAGGTTGGAGGTGTTACAGTTACAAGCACACAAGCAGGTGTAACGACGACTCCGGAAGTTACCGCTGTTCCTATTCCCGGTTATAGTTTTTCTGGTTGGAGTATCACAGGTGGCGCAACTATCAGCAGCACGACAGACAACCCGACAACTGTAACGGGTAAAGGTGCTGGAGCCGATGCCACATTGACGGCAACCTTTGAAGAAGACTTGACCTATTATGATGTTACATTTGGCGTTGGTACAAGTTATACTTCTTTGGGTTCCATCAGTGCGACGAACAACTCTACCAGTTCAGCCATTTCTTCTGGTGATGATTTGGTAAGTGGAACAAGTGTGACCTTTACTGCCTCGCCAAATACAGGTTACACCGTTGAGGGATGGTACACGAACGCGGCTTGTACTGAAGGCAAGCACGACGAAGGAAGTACAACGTACACAGTTGCTTCCCTCAGCAGTGCCGTAACCGTATATGTGAAGTTTGTGGAGAAAACATGGTCGGTGGCATTTGCTGCTGGCACAGGCGGAACCGTAACAACTCCGGATGCTACACCGCAAACGGTTGGACAGCTAACCGGTATCTCGATTGAGGCTACTCCTGCTACGGGTTATACGTTTAATTCTTGGAGTTCATCAAACGGTGGTTCGTTTACTTCGGGCGCAAGCACAAATAGTAATACATTCAAACCGACTGCCGATGCAACCGTGACTGCTTCGTTTAACGAGACGATGTCAAGTCTTTCGACCTCTTGTCACTATGATGCCGGTAATCCGAGTTATGCAGCGCCGAGTGTTTCCGGTTCGGCTAGTAATGTGGGCTACGCAACAACGCGTACGATTACAGCGACCGCAGCCGGAACGGGCTATACTTTCGCAGGATGGACGCTGACGAACTGCACGCGTACGGATGGAGGTGCAGTAACCGCGACCCAGATCACTATTCGTTCGAATGGTGATGGTGCAGATGTAAGTGTTGTGGCTAACTATAATGAGTTACTGACAACTGGTTGGAAAGTGATTGGTGATAATCAAAGCGGATCGCCGTTTGGAGACAACTATGCGTATGCTTCCGGTAAAGCGATGTCCAAGAAAACAGGACACGCTACTGAAGCTAATGCGTATAGAACCATTGATGTCACCAAATTGCCGGGTAGTTATTATGGATTCAAAGTAGCAACGGCTGCCGGAAATTCTAATGCTTGGGGATACGGAGAATCAGATGGATATTACATCACTTTCAACAGAAGTGCTTCTGGCAATCAAAAACAAGTTTATAGCGGAAACCAACACGAATTGAAGTTCGTTCCTGATGCTTTGGGCGAATATGAGTTCCGCGTTAATTATCCGGGCAATAAATATGTATATGTAACTTTCCCGACGGCCTATACTGTCACTTTCTCCAGAGGTACGGTAGATGGAGCCAGTGGAACCGTAACAGCAGAATATTCTAGTGTTGCATTTAGTACCGGAACGAAAGTACAATCGGGTAAATCAGTTACATTCAAAGCTCCTGCTGCCAAAACCGGCTACACTTTCCAAGGATGGTACACAGTCAATAATGGTAGTGGCTCAACAAACAGGGTTTCGACCGAACAGAACTATATCACAACGATTACAGCAGACAAGACATTGTATGCGTGCTATACCATTAACAACCACGCAATTACGCACTCAGACGCTACGCACGGTAGTTACACCATCAAAGTAGGTAGTGCAGCAGCGGTAAGCACGAATACGACTTCGGACTATGGTAAGACGATTACGTTAGCAGCAACTCCTGCAACAGGATACCATTTTGGCAGTTGGAGCGCTTATAAAACCGAAACACCGGCTACTACGGTTACTGTTACGGACAACAAGTTTACTATGCCGGATTATGCTGTAACTGTTGGTGCTACCTTCTCACCGAATACCTATCGTGTACAATTCCACCGTAACGGTGCTTCGGAAGCGACCGTATATCAGAACTTTACGTACGATGTAGCGCAAAACCTGACGGCAAACACCTATACACGTACGGGTTACACGTTCGGCGGATGGGCAACATCGAAAGAGCGTGCTGATGCAGGTACTGTGGATTACACCGACGGACAAAACGTAAACAATCTTACCTCCACCAATAATGGTACTTACCATTTGTACGCTAAGTGGACGCCGAAGACAACAACGATCTCTTATAGTCAGAGTGGTACGGGATATAGTACCGGAGGTCAGTCAACGACCAAAACAGCGACTTATGATGCTGCGATGCCGACACCAATAACGACTCCGACGGCTGCTAATGGCTGGGCGTTTATGGGTTATTATGATGCTCTTGAACCGCTCGGTACACAATATTATAATGCGGACGGCACGAGCGCACGTACGTGGGATAAAGAAGATGCAACAGCAACCTTGTACGCTTATTTCAAGAAAGCAGAGATTACAGCATTGGCATTAGATCAGGTTACGGTAGATCTGGGAGCGTCAGTAACTGCTACGGCAACTGTTTCTCCAGAACCGACAGGAGCAACGGTTATTTGTTGGAAACTGCTACGAAATAATGATACCGAGGTAGGTGATCAGCCGACATTCTCTCCGGAAAATGCAAGAATCGTTTCGTTCAATGTTCCGAGTTCCAGCGGTACATATAAGGTCGTTTCTACTCTGCGTCTCGATGGTTGCGAGGGTACGATTTTGGATTCCGATACTACGAATGTTATCGTAGCCGGAGTTCACACTGTGACTATTCAATACAAGTGCGGTAGTGATGTTTTGCAAGCTGCAACATCCGTTGAAGCTACACCGTTAGATTGGACAGATGTATCGGCACCTGATATATTCGGTTATCGGTTCACATCATGGACTGCCGGTGACGGAATCACATTACAGAGTAGCACCTCGACCAATCCAAATAAGATCAAGGCTTCTTACGGCGGAACGCTGACAGCCAATTATGCGAAGAATGATTATATCTACTTCAAGAACACTTTGGGCTGGGCTAATGACAATATATATGTTTACTTCTATAAAGATGGAGGTTATTGGGATAGTAACGACGGTGCAGGCGCTACCGGTGATGCATGTATTGGTAAGGGCAAGATGTCACTTGTTGATGGCGAAACGGATATTCTCTATTGGGATTACGGAGCAGGCATAACCGGTGGAGCAGCTGCTGCAACGAAATATGTAGCCTTTACATGGGGAAATGGTACTGGAGAGAAAAACTTCTATCAGCGTGATGTTGTATATCCGCTCAATGGCAATAATGAAGGCTTCAGTTCCGGTACACCAATGTTCGTGCCGTTGGCAAAAACCGTGCAACCGAATCCGAATTATAGGAAAAACGGTAACCAGACTCCATACTTTGATAGGGGTTATTGGACCAAGTATCTTGGAGGAACCGGATATTCGATAGATATCTTCTATTCGAAAGGTGGAGCATATGATAAAACTGTAGTATTTGAAGGAGATGGTACACATGAAATGCCTTATACTGCGACCGTCAATCTGTCTGGCGGTTCAACATTAGGTATCAAGATTCATCGTTCGTCAGGCCTCTATTACTATACCTCTACGGACATCACTATGACAAATGCTTCTACAGCAAAGGTTTTAACATATGATAGTGGATCTTCCAGCCAGACCGGTATTCAAACGAACGCTGCCGGAGATTATGTCTTCACGCTCACTTGCCCATCAAGCGGCAAATTGAATCTCTCGGTTAAGTATCCTGCTGCAGCCAACGATTATCGCATTGTTTACAATGACCGTGTAGCATGGTCAGGTTCTGCGCACAGCGCAAGTTGGACACATCCGTCGGCTCTCATTCACAAGAACACCAGCGCAACCGATCCGAAGACAGATATAGTATCGTTCTATGTAAGCAAAACATCAAATCCTGCTGCATCGATGAAATTCCAGTATATCTCTTCGATTACTAACTCCAGCATTACCTGGACAGATGTTACAGATGGCGGTATCAATCTAAATGATATTACAGAATCAGGTGTATATAATTTCTACTTGTCGCAACCTGCAGGTGGAGCTACGATTCAGGTGGACTCCATCAAACCATACACTGGCGATTATTACATCCGTTCGGCAATGGCAAACAGCAAGTGGGATAACTACACGACCGACCCGAGCCATTTGATGAACTATTCTGATTATGCTGAGGAAAATCGAGGTTATTCGCATTATTGGGTGAAGTTTGTATCCCAATATGCTGATATACGCTATGTCATCGCCAATGACTATAGTCCGTGTATTTCAGACACACTGGTAAGCGAGGCATCTCAACCGATAACCATTGATGGAGAAGGTAAAATGACTGCTCCGAGTACCGGTGTAAACATCCGTTCAATGTGGAATCAATCCACCAACAAACTAAGTCGTGCATTTATTACAGGTCCTGTTAGCAATCAATACCTGTTACTGCGGAGTGAGTATCAATCCACTGCTGACAACAATCGATTGTTTAAATCGTGGACAAGTCCGGCATCTAATGTGCGTTTGAATCATGCTTCGTTCTCAGAAGGTGGAAATTCGTATGATTTGGATACTTTGCTCTTTATTGACAAAGAGAACTGGATTTACGAATTGGATATTTATGCCCGTCCTGCGGCTACATATAAATTGAGTGCATTAGTTAATGGAACAACGACATTCATCCGTGGTGCGGAGGGTAACTATACCACAGCCGCTAATGTAGACACCGTGATAGGTGGAACTCTTTCAAGTACAACTGCATATCACGTTCGCATGGTATATGACTTTAAGACCGACCGTATGGTGAAAGCTTGGATGCCGACAGGAACCATTGAAGATAATTTGCCAATCAATGCGGATATTATGATAGTACGCGAGCATCAAGAAGCCGGACAGCAAATTACATTTAATGGAGGTTCATTATCCAAGGTTCATACCGTATATGGTGTAATGCGTTTCAACCGCTGGACGCTAAATAATAAGAGTACAACAGGCGGACATTCTGCACTGCCTGTAGGAGATCAGAAATCCAATTATGAACGCGGATTGTACTGGATATCCTTCCCGTTCGATGTGAACTTGAGTGATGTCTTCGGCTTTGGCTCGTATGGTACAGATTGGATTATCATGGAATATGATGGTGCAGCGCGTGCTAAAGAAGGTTACTGGGCAGATAGCAAAGGATTCTGGAAATATGTAATGCCAAGCCAGAGAGCAAACTATGTATTGAAAACAGGACAAGGATATGTACTTGCTCTTGACCTCGACAGAATGAAGGATAACAATACTGATTTCTGGGTTAACAATATTGAGCAGGTAGAACTCTTCTTCCCGTCTGCAGATGAAGTGGAAAATATTTCACAAACAACTGTTAAAACAACGGTTCAAGAGCATACTTGCACAATTGACCGTACGAATAACAACGGTTCCGACATCAACAAGAACCGTACTCGTGCAGACAGTCACTGGAATATGATTGGTATTCCGAGTTATGCAAACTATGGTACAACATTGTCGAAAGATCAAGCTGGTACACAAACCATCACATGGAATAACAATCCATACACCAATGACCTGCCGTTCTTGTACGAATGGGAATCGCAGGATAACAGTTATATCGTTCAAGCAGGAACGACCTATCCGTTCAAGTCGATGCATGCTTACATGGTACAATATCATGGCGATATTTATTGGTCGTTGGCGAGCGCTACGCCTCCGGCAGTAGCTCCGCGTCGTTATGAAGAGGCAATGAACCCGGTTGAGTATCGTCTTGAGTTGCAACAGAACGAAAAGAAGATTGACCAGACCTTCGTGAAGTTAAGCAACGAAGAGAACGCAAGCGTAGGCTTCGCATTCGATGAGGACTTGTGCAAAGAGTACAACGCGAACAGGGCCAATATCTACACCTTCATCGAGGGCTACATCCCTGCAGCCGGTAACACGCTGCCGATGAGCGAGCAGACGACGGTAGTTCCGGTAGGTGTGAAGATAGCTACCAACGGTGAGTACACCTTCGCAATGCCGGAAGGAACAGAGGGTGTCGGTATCACGCTCGTTGATAACGAGACCGGTATCCGCACGAGCCTGAGTGCACTTGATTATACGGTTAACCTGGAAGCAGGTACGTACAACGAGCGCTTCGTACTCGAGATCTCGCCGATCCATCATATGCCGACGGGCATCGATGAGGTTAGCGGTGATCGGTTAGAGGTTAGCGGAGCACGCAAGCTCATGATTGATGGTATTCTGTACATCGTGAAGGACGGTAAGATGTTCGATGCTCGCGGAGCGAGAGTTCAGTAACGAATGAAAGAGTGAAAGAGTTAATGAGTGAAAGTAAAAATATTATGAAAAAGTTAGTGATGATAATCATGGCGGTAGCGCTGATGGCGCTGCCGACCATGGCGCAAGATTGGCAATCGACATCCACGATGCAAGGATCAGGTAGCGCCTATAGCCCGCAAGTAACAGCCGTAGGGGCAGCGGAAGTAACCGATATGGCGACCACGACGGAGAGTTATTCGCCGGCAAGTGGTCCACATAGAGCCCGTAAGGATTTCGTGGATCCCAGTAACCCTGGTAATCAATCTACAGAGTTCCCTATCGGTGATGCCGTGTTGCCTTTGCTGTTCATGTCGCTGGCATTTGCGGGAGTGGTTTACTTCCGCAAGCGTCGCGCGCGTGCGTAATATATATAAGGAGATATGAAACGAATCGGTTTCTTTGTGGTCACGCTGCTGATGGCCCTACAGCTATTTGCCGGCGGATGGTCGTTCTCCGGCGGATACATGTATTTTGACAACAGTCAGACGCAGTGGAACGATGGATCGGTGATGCTCATCATCGGTAAGTCCACTTATTCGTCGGTCTATTCGATGACTGAAGATCCGGATGTAGCCGACCGATGGTTATGTCCGCTCCCTACCTCGGGATGGAGCGACGCCGAATATATGGCGGTTATTACGGATACCAAGAAATGGAACTCCGGTAATTTCGGTCTGGATAATCTGGTGAACGCCAAGCATTACAGCCGTCCATATACGGCAGGGCTGACTGCTACGGCCGGGCAGGGATTCTTGTTCACCCCGCAGTCCAAAGAGGACAGTTGTACGCTGAAGTTGACCTACTTAGGCACCGGATACGACGGAATCACCTTTACTACGACGGAGAAGAATAACTGCTACAAACTCGACGAAGCGAAGCAGCAGATCACTTTCATCTATTCCACATCCGCCAAGCGTTTCAATACGCCCTATTCGGATATCGCCAAGGTGTATGTCTATGGTTCTATCTCCGCATGGAACAGTACCGACGAAGCATATCTGCTGACCGGTTATTCAGGCGACGGCTGTTTCTATCGTACGATGCCTTTTAGCGCCGTAGAGCGGGTGGGTAACTCGGGTCAGCCGGAGTTCCTCTTCCATGTCTTCAAGAAAGATGGCAGCGATTATACCGTTCGTTCGCATTCGTCATGGGAAGGCGGTATCGATTCGCGGTTGGTATTTATCAATAACGGGGAGAACATGGTGGTAGCCATGCCGGGCGATGACCTGAATGAGATCGCTAAGCGCTGCGAATATGCCAAGTATGTGAAGCCGCTCGCGGAATGGAACCTGAAGGACAGCATGGAGCAGGCGCGTATCTCCAATTTCCGCCGTGTACCGGGTACGAAGCACTTATATCGTTCGTATCATCCTTACGACCCTTCGCGCGAACGGTACGATACGGAGGTGAAGCGTCTGTATTATGTGCAGCAATTTGCTGAGAAGTTTGGTATCCAATGTGATATCGCGTTGAGCGGTAATGCGAGCTCCCATGCAGGACAGACTTATTCCTGCGGCGGGAAGGATTATACCATCTCTATTCCGGCGTATTACCAAGCCATCATCGCCAATGATAATGTGCTCTATGTAGGTACGCGCAACGGCCACACGCCGGATTTCAACCATGCCCTCTATCGCTCCAACGAAGAGCGTTTTGCTCAATGGATACAGGAGGTAGTGGAGTTTATCATCGATGATGCCCATCCGGGACCGTTTGAGATCCACTGCGCTATCGGAGCTGACCGTACCGGCGCTTTCAGCGAGACGCTCGGAGCTCTATGCGATGCGGCGTGGGAAGATCTGCAATATGACTATTACCGCACCTCCGAGATGCGTATTCAGGAGTATCGTCACCCCAACACGATTCGTTATTGCATCCGGCATATGTGCGGCGTTGATCCGGCAACCGACCCAACTTTCAACGAGGCGGTGAAGCAGCATTTTATTCAGGGAGGCTGGTTAACTGCCGAACAGATCAAGGCGCTGAAGGCCAAGCTGAACAAGGAAGATGGCACAACGGCGCTGGATGATCAGATCAGCAAGGAGGCATCTTCTCATAAGGTTCTCAGGGACGGTCAATTGCTCATTGAGCGTAATGGACAGACCTATACCCTCACCGGTCAGCGACGCTGATAGAAATGAATAATCAAAAATGGTCTGCGAGATGCAGACCATTTTTTGTTTAGACGCGGGTTTGTTTAGAACCGGTAGGAGGCGCCGATGAGGGCGGAGATGCCGTGACAGTGGAAACCATAATAGATCTCGTTCTTGCGATGAATGAAATTCTCCAGTTGCAAGAAGAGCGTCAGGTTCGGTTTCGGCTCGGGGCGCAAAACGCCAGACTCGGAGCGCTTGCTCCGAGAAGCGGACAAAGGGCCAACAAACATCTCATACTGTACGCCGAGGTCGAGATCGATATGCGGCTTGAGGGTATGGGCGGCATAGGTATCCGTCGCGGCGTCATATGCCAGCGCGAGACGGCTGCCTTCAAAATGGTTCTGCGAATAGAGCGACCAATGCTTATCGATGCGTCCGTCAATACGGAAACCGATGCGCCAGCTCGGACGGTCATATACCGTCGTATCCCCGCTCCAGATGAAATAATCGGCATCGAGGTTGATACGCACGATATCGCGATAGTGGTAGTTAATCTCCCCGCCTATCTTTCCGCGGTTATAATTGGTATAGAAGAAATCAAACTCTCCCTCCCGGTAGAGCCATACTTCCTCGTCCCGCATGAGGGCAAA
>Ga0310694_10002542_pt1 | contig 18620 bp, 12 predicted proteins | sample 174DNAGHGhighgp2_FD_203884 | JGI IMG/M metagenome (GOLD analysis project Ga0310694, IMG submission 203884) | Sheep rumen microbial communities from Palmerston North, Manawatu-Wanganui, New Zealand - 1742 DNA GHGhigh gp2 (v2) (version 2) | ecosystem: Host-associated > Mammals > Digestive system... | reverse complement strand
TGATCATCATCTCGGCCCACTCCTTGTCTTTCAGCGAGGAGGCGTTGATTTTGACGTTGAGGTAGGCGCCGTGGACGGCCGCGCGGGCGCAAAGCACGCCGACACCGGCGTCAGAGACGCTGGCGGGGTTGCCCTTGTTGATCATCGCTTCGCAGATCTCGAACACCTTGAAGGAGGTCTCGATGGTGCGCATCGGCACTTCGGTGGCATATTTGGTGGCGTCCTGGATGGCCTGCGAACGGGCTTCCTTCTCTTCGGGCGTGCCCTTCGGCATTCCGAACGCGTTCATAATCACGTTGAAGGCGTTGGTGTCCTCATCCACGAGGGCGAGGAGCTGATCTTTCAGCAGCTGGCCCTTTTCAGCCCATTGGGAGAAATATGCCCACTTGTCGTCCCAACCGGGCTTGTGGGAGGAGAGGTTGGCGACCATCGTGCCGAGGGCGGCACCGAGGGAGCCCATATAGGCGGAGATGGAACCGCCGCCGGGAGCCGGACTTTCGGAGGCCGTCTCGTTGGCGAAACCGGTGCAGGTCATATTGACCAACTTTGGCGTAGTATCCTCTTTCTCAAGCAGATATTCGATAACTTTCTCTTCAGGGTTGAAGGGTTTGAGGTCGTCTAAACCCATCGATTTCACGGCAATCTTCACCATCTCCTTCTCGTCGATACCGAGGGAGCGGTGCTGTTTGGCGAGGTAGTATTTACCCGCTTGGATGAGCACTTTCTTGGGGATGAGACCCACGATTTCGGCACCGGTGACGCGGATACCGCGCTTGGCGGCCTTGGCGGTCACCTCATCGAAGGCGACGTGCAGCGGCGTGGCGTTGATGTCGGTGATGTTCATGGAGACTTGGGCAATGCCGTATTCCTCAATGTACCAGCCGATGGCTTTGGTGCCCTTAAGCGTGCCGGGAATCATCACCACGTTGCCGTTCTCGTCGAGCACTTTCTTGCCGGTGATCTTGTTGCCCTCGCGTTTCGGACGGCCCTTTTCGCGCACGTCGAAGGCGATGGCGTTGGCGCGGCGCGTGGAGGTGGTGTTGAGGTTGTAGTTGACGGCGATGAGGAAGTCGCGGGCGCCCACGGCCGTGGCTCCGCTCTTGGCGACGCTCTCCGTGAACTTGTTGGGGCCGAAGTCGGGCTTCCACTCCTTGGAAGTGATGCGCTCCTTTAGGGCTTCGTATTCACCCTGACGGCAGTTGGCGAGGTTGCGGCGCTCGGGCTTGAACGCGGCGTTCTCGTAGCAATAGACGGGGATGTTCAGCTCCTTGCCGACTCTTTCAGCCAGCTGGCGGGCATATTCCACGGTCTCTTCCATCGTGATGTTGGCGATGGGCACAAGCGGACACACGTCGGTGGCACCGAAGCGCGGATGGTCGCCGTGGTGGTTGCGCATGTCAATGAGTTCTTGGCACTTGGCGATGAGCTTGACGGCGGCATCGACCACATAATGCGGTTCACCCACGAAGGTGACGACTGTGCGGTTGGTGGTGGCGCCGGGATCCACATCCAGCAATGTCACGCCTTCTGCCTGACGAATCACGTCGGCCACTTGGTTGATGATGTCTTGGTTTCTGCCTTCACTGAAATTAGGAACACATTCGATTAACTGTTTCATTTTGTAAAGTATTGATTATTAATATTTTGATATTATCTTAAACTCGTTTGCAAATGTACATAAATTCCGAATACGCACAAAAAAAAAGGCGGTCTTTTCAGGCCGCCTATATATATATATATATATTGTATAGATTATTCCACAATGAATTTTTGAACGGTGCTGCCGTTGCTGTTGTTCAAATGGAGGAAGTAAACGCCTTTAGCCAAATTGTCCACAGGAATTTGATAAAGGCTTGTGCCACCGTTGTGATCGAATTGATCAACATAAACGGTTTTGCCCATCATATCCACTACTTTAGCACTGAATTGCTGTGCTTCCTCAGCATTCACTTTGATATTCATGAAAGTGGTTGCAGGATTCGGATAAAGGCTGACATTGACATTTTCCAAATTATTGAGGCCAGTTTGGATACCGAAGTATGTCAACTCGAAACCGCTACCTTGATCCTTGTTGTCAGAAGCAAAACGGATGATGTATCTTCCAGTGGGGTTGCCCGCCACGTTGAAGAGGTTGGTATTGAAGTTGAAAACTTCACCGACAGTGGCAGGATGATCGCAGTCAAAATGAGCTACCATAGTTCTACTGTTGCTGTTGACGGCGGATTGCGTATAGATATCGATAAAGTCACCTTCTTTCAAATCGAATTTTTGGAAAGCGCAGACGAGTTTGTCGCAGAATTGCAAATTCAAGGTGTGTTCGCAGATAACAGAAGCGCGATATTCATCGTCGTCAGTGGCGTTGTTAGCCTTGTCGGTGATGACAGCTGTTTGATCGGTGTAGGTCTTGTTCGAACACTTGTTAGAGTTGTTGAGGGTTGCTTCGTAGTCGAGAACGAAACCGTAGTCAGTTGCGGAGTTAGCTGTGGAGGTGAAAACAATCAATACGCTGTCGGCGTTCACCGTGAGGGCAGCGGGCAGAGCTTCACCTTCATAGTCTGCATGGATGGCATCGCCAAGGCTTGAATAGTCGTTGCACGCAGCCATCAGATAGCTGCCAGAGTATTCTTTCTTCACGCCAGAAGCTTCAGTGCCACCGTTGTAGATTTTGACTTTATCGCCTTGTTTGACTTTGAGTTTGGAGAATTGGAATCTATAAGAAGAAGCGTTCGGGCAGGAGATCACCCATCTGCGGTTGGAGTTTTGGGCATATTTCATGTTGCCGGCACCGTCGCTGATAGTACCGAAGGCTGCAGTAACGCGTTTGGAGCTCTCAGCGGGTTTAGCGATTTGAGCACTGTCGGGCATCAGTTTTGTCATCATAGAGTTGGAGTTATTATAGTTGAAGTTGCCGAAGCTTTGAGAAACTTGGTTGTTGATGAGGAAGTAACCGTTGCCACTGCCACCCCATCCCCAGTTGACGTGGAAATAGACAGCATTGTTAATGGTGATGTAGCCGTCCACAATCCAAGCGTGACCGCCTGCGGTTTGGCTTTGACCGGAGAAGAACAACGGACGATATTGATCCAGCTCTTCCTTGGCAATGTTCACCCAAAGGTATAACAATGTATCAGTGCCGCCAGTGACATCTTCGATGGACTTAAATTGAGCATTATCATTGAAGAAATAGCGGTCTTGCAGAGCTTCCATAGCATATTGGGATTGGGAACCGGATCCGTCAGATCCATAGCTCATACGTACGGCGACACCACAATGGTACAATAATTTAGCCAACATACCGTCGTATTTGTCCAGAGTGTTTGCTATGGCATCGTAATCGTAGGAGGCACTACCATAGTTGACATATTGAGCGGGGTAGGTGTAAATCAAATTGCCATCGTCGTCATATTCACGAGGAATATAATAGACTGAGCCGTATCCATGGTCAGGATAGCGATAGTAATTAAGGATGTTGGCCATTGTCAAAGCCACACAGCCCACGTATGAGCGACCATCCATAGAGTAACCGACTCCCGGGTTAGTGGGGCACAAGGCGTTATAATACAGACCTTGATCCCATTTTGTGGTAATCAACGGCTCTACGCAAGGGGCACCTTTGGCACGGGAATAAGGGGTGAAGTCGGAAGCTAAATAGTGGTTCCAGGAATTACGAACAGGAAGAGCAGCAGAAGGATTGCTCATCAAATAAGCCATTTCCTTGGCGTAACGTTCCATGAATAAATCAGCACCGATGCCTTTTTTGTAATTGCTTTCCAAAGAGAAAGCCAAAACAGGATTAGCTAAATCTGTAGCGGAAACAATGATATAACCTTTATCACCAACATCAAAACGATAGGTGACAGGAGTGCCGTCTTCGGAATATTCCGTTTCAGCCAGCACAAGGTTAAGTTGATTGGCTTTTGTGGCTCCAACACGCTCGGTGAGGAAGTTCTTGGATGCTTGCATAGCATCTTCTACGGGGATTACGTTCACCGCGTAGCTCAACATTACGAACATCAGTAACGATGCTAATAGAGTAAATTTCTTCATACTTTATTGAATTTTAATTATAATTATTCCTTTTAATAATATTGCCGCAAAAATACAAAAAAAATAATTCCAAATTAGTCTTTGTTCATATATTTAAATTTTATTTGTTTCAGGAGATTTTTGTATTTTTGCCGTTCGGTTTTTGATAAAAAGAGCAAATCTTTTTTAGACAATTTATGTTATATATATAGAAATATGAATACATCAAGACAGATTACACAGGATTTATGGTACATAGGTGCTTCCGACAGACGGTTGGCCCTTTTTGAAAATATGATGCCCGTCCCGCGCGGAGCATCGTACAATTCTTATGTGTTGCTCGACGAAAAGACAGTGCTTTTGGATACTGCTGACCAAGCAGTGAGTGCGCAATTTATTGAAAATCTGACTGTTGTGATGACAGGAAGAACGCTCGACTATATTGTTATTCACCACGTCGAGCCCGATCATTTAGCTTCATTACAAGAGGTTTTGGTGCGTTGGCCCAATGCCGTCATGGTTTGCAGTTTGCAGGCTTCTCGTTTTATCAAGCAATTTATGAATCTTTCGGAAAGTGTTCAAATCCAGATTGTTAAGGAAGGAGATGCACTAAATACAGGTAAGCATACGCTGAATTTTGTAGGTGCTCAGATGGTACACTGGCCAGAAGTGTTAGTTTCTTACGACTCTACCGATAAGGTGCTCTTCTCCGCTGACGCTTTCGGTACTTTCGGTGCCATTAGCGGCAATCTTTATGCTGATGAGATGAATTTCGATCGTGAATGGATGGACGAAGCTCGCCGCTATTATACTAATATTGTAGGAAAGTATGGTGTTCAGGTGCAGAACCTGTTGAAGAAGGCCGCCACGCTCGACATTGCCATGATTTGCCCGCTGCACGGCCCGGTTTGGCGCAAGGATTTCGGGAAATTTATCGAAAAATACGACAAATGGAGTCGCTATGAACCCGAAGACAAGGAAATCCTTATCGTGTATGGCTCTATGTACGGTCATACGGAATCCGTGGCAACTGTGCTGTCTGGTCTTTTGGCCGACAAAGGCTGTCGAAACATCCAGATGTATGATGTTTCGGCAACACACGTATCTTACTTGGTGTCAGAGTCTTTCCGCTGTAGCCACATTGTCTTGATTGCACCTACATACAACGGCGGTTTATACCCGCCAATGGAGAATTATCTGCTTGATATCAAGGCACATCTGCTTCAGAATCGCACCTTCACTATAATTGAGAATGGATCTTGGGCTCCCGTTTCTGGTAACGCTATCAAAGCCATCCTCGGCGAAATGAAGAACACCACGGTCCTCGAACCCGCCATCACTTTCAAATCCGCGATGAAAGAGACGCAACGCGCCGAATTGGAGGCATTGGCGGACGCAATCGTAGGATCCCTCAGATAGAGGCATTATTATATTATTGTTCCTTGAGCAGCCTCGGAGAGGCAAAACGCACGAAGTGCAATTAACCCAACACAAGCGAAGCGCAGTGTGGGGAACCAGCCCCGCAAGCGAAGCGCAGTGTGGGGCCGCAAACAGTAAACCACAAACAGTAAACGAATGTATAAAATCGTCAAAAAGGAAGAATTAGGCAAGGACACTTTCCTGATGGAAGTGGAAGCCCCGAAAATTGCGCAGTCAGTGCTGCCTGGGCAGTTCGTCATTGTGAAAGCGAACGAAACCGCTGAACGCATTCCATTAACCGTCAGCGATACTTTTCTGCCCGATGGAACTATCACTTTGGTTATCAAAACAATAGGCGTTTCAACGCGGAAAATTGTCTCATATCCCGTTGGCGGTTTTTTCCATGATGTGGTGGGACCGTTGGGGAATCCATCGGCCTTTATCCACCGCCCGATTGGCATGTTACGTCGGTCTCGGTACTGTTTCATAGCGGGAGGTGTTGGCATCGCGCCAGTCTTTCCATTGGTAAAGTGGATGTCACAACACGGATTGGAATGCGATGTCATCATCGGGGCCCGCAATGCCTCCCTGCTCTTTTACATAGAGCAGTTCCGTAAGATTACCAACAACTTGTATATTACCACTGACGATGGCTCTATGGGTTTCAAGGGCACAGTGAACGACATGTTGGATCATTTGGTACACAAGGAAGGCCGACGTTACGATGAAATCACAGCAATCGGTCCGATGATCATGATGAAATTCGTGTCATTGAAAGCCAAGGAATTAGGGATTCCCTGCGTGGTGAGTCTCAACTCGTTGATGGTGGACGGAACGGGAATGTGCGGCGCGTGCCGTGTGCAAATCGGTGGTCAAACAAAATTCACCTGTGTTGATGGCCCCGAATTTGACGCTTCCCTCATCAATTTCGACGAGTGTATGCACCGTCAGGCCATGTATGACCATGTTGAAGGTCGTAAGTTGTTGGAAGAAGAAGAGTTAAGGGAGAATCACCAATGTCATATCGGCGGTATCGCACATGAAGCTCTTCCACCGAAATCACGCGTGCCTGTGCGCGAGCAAGCGCCCGAGGTGCGTCGTTCAAACTTCAGGGAGGTTTGTTTCGGCTACAATGCCGAAGAGGCGGTGGAAGAGGCTCGCCGATGTCTGACTTGTAAGAATCCGCAGTGCGTGAACGGCTGTCCGGTACATATCCGTATCCCTGATTTTATCTCTCTTATCAAAGACGGTAAGTTCGACAAAGCTGCCACGTTGATTCGTGAAGATACTGCCCTGCCCTCCGTGTGTGGTCGCGTTTGTCCGCAGGAGAGCCAGTGCGAAGGTAAGTGCATTCTTGGTCGCAAAGGAGAGCCTGTGGCCATCGGTAAACTGGAACGGTTCATCGGTGACTGGTCGATGAAGAACAACATCGTGGCGCAGAAACCCTCGGTGCGTAAAGGCCAGAAAGTAGCAGTGGTGGGCAGTGGTCCAGCAGGTCTGACCTGCGCCAAGGAACTCCGTTGTATGGGTTATGATGTTACTGTATATGAGGCACTTCACGAGTTTGGCGGTGTACTTGTCTATGGTATTCCGGAGTTCCGTCTGCCAAAAAAAGACATCGTGAAACCTGAAATTGAGACTATCAAAAATCTCGGAGTGCGCTTCGAAAGTGATGTGGTCATCGGTCGCACTATGTCGGTGGACGATTTAATGAACAAATGGTGCTATGATGCTGTTTTTATCGCTTCGGGTGCTGGTTTTCCCAATTTTATGAATATTGAGGGTGAGAATTTATGCGGTGTTGTTTCTGCCAATGAGTTTTTAACCCGAAATAACCTGTTGTTCTCTTATAAAGAAAAATATGAGACCCCGAACTTCGTCGGTAAGAAGGTGTCAGTGGTGGGAGGCGGCAATGTAGCTATGGATGCCGCGCGCACGGCCATTCGTCTTGGTGCAGAAGTGCATATCGTCTATCGTCGTTCTGAAGAGGAACTGCCGGCGCGGCGCGAAGAAGTACACCATGCCAAAGAAGAAGGTATTGATTTCCAATTGCTTACAAATCCTGTAAGAATTATTGGAGACGACGAAGGTTGGGTTTGCGGTATGGAGTGCGTGCGTATGGAACTTTCCGAACCGGATGAATCGGGTCGCCGTCGTCCGGTGAAAATTCCCGGTTCAGAGTTTGTCTTGGAGACCGATATGGTGATCATGTCTATCGGAACTTCGCCTAACCCATTGATTTACACCACTACACAAGGTTTGGATGTCAACAATCATGGTTGCATTGTGGCGGATGAGGTAGGAGCTACCTCTCGTGAAGGGGTCTTTGCTGGTGGTGATATCGTTTCCGGTGCGGCAACGGTCATTCTCGCTATGGGTGCAGGTAAAAGTGCTGCCAAAGCCATCGACGAATATCTCAAAAAGAAGTAATCTTTGTCTCGAGAATGTGAAAAAAAACGGGTTGACCATTTGATCAACCCGTTTTTTTATCTATAAAGATTCTATTACAGTAAATTGTAAGTGTCAGTTGCGATCACCAACTCCTCATTTGTAGTGACGACCACCAGTTTCGTGGTGGAGTCGGGAGTGGATATGATGCCGTCCTCGCCGCAATATTTCTGATTGGCTTCGGGATCGAGTTTTGCGCCAAGCCATTCCAGGTTTTCGCAAATTTTTTCACGTTGGAACCAGGCGTTCTCGCCGATGCCACCAGTGAAGAGGATGACGTCAACGCCGCCCATTGCTGCGGCATACGCGCCGATGTACTTGCGTACGCGGTATGCGAACATATTGAAGGCATCAGTGCTACGTTCGTCGCCAGCATCACGACCTGCGCGGATGTCGCGCATATCGACGCTCTTGCCGGAGATGCCAAGCAGACCGCTCTTCTTGTTGATGAGCGCATTCATCTCCTTGGTGTTCAGACCTTCCGTGTCCATGATATAGAGCAGGACACCAGCGTCGAGGTCACCCACTCGGGTACCCATCACCAGACCTTCGACTGGGGTGAATCCCATGGAGGTGTCGATGGATTTGCCGTTCTTGATGGCGCAGATGGAGGCGCCGTTGCCGAGGTGACAGCTGATGATTTTGGAATTCTCGTAAGGGATGCCGACCAGTTCAGCGGCCTTCGGGCCAACATACTTGTGGCTGGTGCCATGAAAACCGTAACGACGGATTTTCTTCTCGCTGTAGTATTCGAAAGGAAGTGCGTACAAGAATGCTTCTTCAGGCATGGTTTGGTGGAAAGAGGTGTCGAACACGCCGACGTGTTTCACATTGGGGAGGAGCTTCTTCATGGCATCGATGCCGGTGAGGCTGGCGGGGTTGTGCAGGGGGGCTAAAGCACATAGTTTGGAGATTTCCTCGCGCTCTTTGTCGCCGATGACCACGCTTTCTTTGAAAAATTCGCCGCCGTGCGCCACGCGATGACCTACTGCACCAATCTCATCGAGGGATTTGATGACACCGTGCTCAGGATCGGTCAACATGTTGAGAACCAATTTGATGCCTTCTTCGTGAGTTGGGATAGGAGTTTGCACGTAGCATTTCTCTTTACCGACAGGTTTGTGGGTGAATTCACCCATTTCCAAACCGACGCGCTCTACGAGACCTTTAGCTAACAATTCAGGTTGCGGTTCCATCTCCAACAATTGATACTTGATGGAGGAACTACCGCAGTTAAGGACTAATATTTTCATATTCAATTATTTAATTAGAGTTACTTAATATAATCTTCTGCAAAAAGCAGGGCAAAGATACAATTTTTTTGCTACGAAAGGCAAAAAAAAGACGAGGTGAAATTTTCATCACCCCGTCCTATTATAACGTTGTTGTCTTATCGGTAGAGACGTTGTGCGCTACGTCTCAACAACAATATTAATATCTATATGTATCCGGCTTGAACGGGCCTTCGACCTTGACACCGATATAGTCGGCCTGTTTTTGGGTGAGGGTGGTCAACTTGACTCCAATCTTGCCCAAATGCAGACGGGCGACCTCTTCGTCCAAATGCTTCGGCAGGTTATAGACCCCCACTTTATAGTCGTGTTGCCATAAGTCGAGTTGAGCCATCACTTGATTTGTGAAGGAGTTACTCATCACGAACGAGGGGTGACCAGTGGCACAACCTAAGTTCACGAGACGGCCTTCGGCGAGGATGAAAATGGAGTGTCCATCGGGGAAGATGTATTCATCCACCTGCGGCTTAATATTGCGCTTCTTGATATTTGGTTGATTCTCAAATATTTCCACTTGTATTTCGTTGTCAAAATGTCCAATGTTGCAAACGATGGATTGGTCTTTCATCTTGTTAAGGTGATCGACGGTGATGACATCGCAGTTGCCTGTGCAAGTGACGTAGATGTTGCCTTCGTCGAGCGCATCCTCCACGGTCTTGACCTCGAAGCCTTCCATGGCGGCTTGCAATGCACAGATGGGATCGACCTCGGTGACGATGACGCGGGCGCCGTAGGAACGCATAGCCTGCGCACAGCCCTTGCCGACGTCGCCGTAACCGCACACGACGACCACCTTGCCGGCCACCATCACATCGGTGGCGCGCTTGATGCCGTCGGCTAAAGATTCGCGACAACCGTATTTGTTGTCGAATTTGGATTTCGTCACAGAGTCATTGACGTTGATGGCAGGGAAGAGCAGTTCACCGCGTTCCATCATTTGGTAGAGACGGTGTACGCCTGTGGTGGTCTCCTCCGACACGCCCTTGATTTCCTTCACCATGTTGTGCCAGTGGTGCGGATCTTCCTTCAGCACTTGCTTCAACGTGTTGAAAATCACAGCTTGTTCGTGGGATTCGGGTTCGGCGTCGAGGACCGTCGGGTCGTCTTCGGCCTTCACGCCAAGGTGAATCAACAGGGTGGCGTCACCGCCATCATCGACGATGAGTTGTGGACCTTTGCCACCAGGGAACGAGAGGGCATTCACGGTGCACCACCAATAGTCTTCAAGGCTTTCGCCCTTCCAAGCGAAGACGGAAACGCCATTGTCGGCAATGGCAGCGGCAGCGTGATCCTGCGTGGAGAAGATGTTGCAGCTGCACCAGCGCACTTCCGCGCCCAGATGCGTCAAAGTCTCAATCAATACAGCAGTTTGGATGGTCATGTGTAGCGAGCCCATGATGCGTACACCCTTCAAAGGTTTGGTGTCACCATATTTCTCACGAATAGCCAACAAACCCGGCATCTCTTTTTGGGAGACATCAATGTCCTTGTGTCCCCATTCTGCCAACGACATGTCAGCGATTTTGTATTTTAAAGTTCTGTCTATCATATTGTTATATTTTTTATTAGTTTTTACTTTTTACTATATAGAAAGCAGATGTGGTGAAAAAGTTCCTGATCCACGGCAATTTGCCTATTAGTTTGTTAAGTTTGCGTGGTTTCAGATGGAATTTCTGCTCATAATGCGGATTGATGAACCATAGTTGTCTGTCAATGATTTCGAAACCTGTCTCTTTTGCTAACCGTTCGAAATTTTCCACAGGCATTTTCGAGCGTTTGATGCTTAAAAGTTCGTCAATTTTTCCCTCATTTTCTTTGCCGAGTTTCAGTAGTCCTTTGTATAAAGGATTGGGTAACAGATGAATAAATGGCAGTTTGGATACTTTGCTCGTGCATATCTGCTGGTGCCCGCCAAATGGCATCTGCCAGGCGGGAAATGCGAAAAACACAATGCCGTTTTCGCGGAGAAGAGGTTTTATTTTCGAAATAAATTCATTTTTGTCAGGTTGTTCAATGTGTTCGATGCAGTCATGAACCAAAACGATATCAAAAAGTTTGTTTTCGTTAGCTTCAGGAGGATAATTCAAGAAATTTTCTGCGCAGAAATCGCCTTTTTGACCTACTTTTGCAAAATATTGCTTCGCATTTTCAATCTGACCCACGTTTAAATCAATACCTTTCACATAACATCCTAATTCAGCAAAGGGGAGAAGATTGCCACCTTCGCCGCAACCAATTTCCAACACTTTTGTGTCAGGAGTAATGGAGGTAAATTGATTTAAATAGTCGATGTAAAATTTCTTACTCGTATTGGCTAATTCATTAAAATACTGCCATCTGTCCAAATGACGTTGCTGCATTGATCTCCAAATTTAGATAGAACGTTGATAAAATGGCTCATCCTCGTCACTCTCTAACCTCCACAGAGCCTATATTAAATTCTGGCGGCAAAAATATAAAAAATCTCAATAAAAAATGTATCTTTGCGGTTTGTAATCCTAAAATTGTAACAATATGGCTATCACGAAATTAGACCAATTAGTAGAATTAGTAAAAACAAAACCGAGAAAAAGACTGGTGGCTGCTAATGCCAATGATGCACACACCATTGAGGCTGTGTATGCTGCTGTGGAATTAGGTGTTATTGACGCCACTCTCGTGGGTAATCCCGAGGAAATCGAGAAAGTGTGCAAGGAGCACAACTTCGACATGTCCAAGTTCACCATCGTGCCCGAATATGTTGATACGAAGGCTGCCACAAAGAGCTGCGAACTCATCAACGCCGGCGAGGGCCAGATTCTGATGAAAGGTCTGCTGCCTACCGACAAATACATGCGCGCCATCCTGAACAAGGAGAAGGGTCTCTGCCCGCCGAAGGCCACCCTTTCGCACGTCACTGTCATCGAGAACCCCGCTTACCACAAGCTGCTCATCGTGGGCGATGTGGCCGTGATTCCCGCCCCTGAGTTCAAAGAGAAACAGGCTATCCTCAAATATTTGGTTGAAACGGCCAAGGCTCTCGGCATCGAGAGACCGAAAGTGGCCTGCCTGGCCGCCACCGAGCAGATGTCTGTGGGTATGCAGGCATGCGTTGACGCTGCCCTGCTCGCCGCTATGGGCAATCGCGGTCAATTAGGCAACGTTGCCGTCGAAGGTCCTATCTCTTTGGACCTCGCTATCGACAAGGAGACGGTGGAAATCAAGAAGTTCAAGAGCGAAGTGGCTGGCGACGCCGACTGTCTGCTCTTCCCGAACATCGAGACGGGCAACGTATTCTACAAATGCTGTACGAAGTTCAGTCACGCCGAACTGGGCGCACTGCTGAAGGGTGCAAAAGTGCCATGCGTGCTCTCTTCTCGTGGTGACAGTGCCAAAACGAAAATGTATTCTATTGCATTGGCTGCCTTGATGGCATAATTCTTTAAGAGTATGATGGAACTTGCTGCCATTTTCAATTTTATCAATTTCCGAATCATTGATGTCTTGGACATCCTGATTGTAGCTATTCTGCTTTTCGAGCTCTACAAGCTGACGAAAGGCACGGCTGCTGTGAAGATTTTCTGGGTGTTGGCATTGATTTTCGTGATTTATGAGGTGGTATCTTTTTTCCATTTTACTATGCTTTCCGATTTGATGGGCGAGCTCATCAACGTAGGTGTGCTCGCCATCATCATTTTGTTTCAACCCGAAATACGTAAGTTTTTCCTCTATATTGGCGATGGACGACTGATGCGCTTCTTCAGTGACCGGTTTTCCAAGCAGAACAAGCATTCTGAATACTCAGAGGAGATTTTGGCGGTAAAAAGGGCTTGTCGGCACATGTCAACTACTATGACAGGTGCTTTGATTATTTTTGCTCGAAAAACGCCCTTGGATGAGTTCTTGAGTACAGGAGAGGAAATTGATGCCAAGCCTTCCGCAGAGCTTTTAGAGAATATTTTCTTCAAAAACAGTCCGTTACATGATGGAGCTGTGATCATCAAAGACCATCGAATTATGGCGGCACGTTGTATTCTGCCAGTGTCGAAGAGTCGTGACCTGCCCCAAGAGGTGGGTTTGCGTCACCGTTCTGCCTTGGGTGCCACGGAGTTTACGGATGCCGTGGCGGTAGTTGTCTCCGAGCAAACGGGCAACATATCTCTCTGTTATGGCGGTAAGATGACTCGTGATCTCACTTCCTCGGCTTTACGGCAAATGTTGGAAGAAATTCTTACGAACGAGTAAGGTTGAAGATGAATAACAAGTACCAAAAAAGGGACGGATTTTTCCGTCCCTTTTTTATTTATAATATTGTATGCTATCCGTTTAGTGCGTTGGCTCCACTTACAATCTCAATCAACTCGTTGGTGATGGAAGATTGGCGGGCGTTGTTGTACTTCAGGCGCAACTCGCGAAGAATCTCCGTGGCGTTGTCAGTGGCTTTGGTCATGGAGGTCATTCTGGCACCGTGTTCCGATGCAATGGAGTCGGAGAGCGTTTTATACAGTTGTGTGCGTAAAATTTTAGGAATCAGCTCTTTCAACAATTGGTCTGCTGAAGGTTCGATGATATAGTCGTTAGTCACTTTCTTTTCGTCGTCGGCCATTGAGGTCGCAGGAAGATAATCTTCCACCGTAACCTGTTGTGTGGCGGCGTTTAGAAATTGGTTATATACGATATCGACTTTATCCACTTCGTGATGAATAAAACGTTGCACCAAATCATCGGTTACAGCGGAGGTTTCGGCGAAGTCGGGGCTGTCGAGCAGTTTTTCGTTGTAGTACAGCACAGGATAGAATTTGTTGAGTTGATCTTTGCCTTTTTTGCCGAAACAGACCAATTGTACGTTACCAGCCTCATGTTGGGCGGCATATTTTTCCGCCACCAAATGGTTGACGGCTTTCACAATGTTCGAGTTGAACGCACCGCAAAGCCCCTTGTTGGAGGTGATGACCACGATAATAATCTTTTCGGGATCACGCGCTTCGAAGAGAGGAAGCTGTTCGCCACCCGTGTTGGAATCGGCTAAATTGTTCAGTATTTCGTTCAGCTTCTGAGAGTAAGGACGAAGATGCTGGATGGCGGTTTGGGCACGGCGAAGCTTTGCAGCCGACACTAACTTCATGGAGCTGGTGATCTTCTGCGTAGATTCAATCGAGGTGATACGCGTGCGGATTTCTTTCAGGTTACCCATAATTATTCGTATTTTTTGGCCACCTCAGCACAAGCGTCCGTCAGTTTTTGCATAATTTCATCATTGATCGTGCCCTTTGCAAGAATGTCGAGCGTATCTTGATGATGTGTGTGCATGAAGGAGATGAATTCCGTCTCAAAATTGCGGATGTTCGAAACGGGAACCTTCTGCAACAGTCCGCGGGAACCGCAGAAGATGATAGCGATTTGTTCTTCCACTTTGTACGGCGTGTATTGCGGCTGTTTGAGGATTTCCACGTTGCGTACGCCCTTGTCAAGGACGAATTGCGTGGCGGCATCCACGTCAGAGCCGAACTTAGCGAAGGATTCCATCTCGCGGTATTGTGCTTGGTCGAGCTTCAATGTACCAGCCACCTTCTTCATGGATTTGATTTGAGCGTTACCACCGACGCGAGACACGGAGATACCGACGTTGATGGCAGGACGCACACCAGCGTTGAACAGGGATGTCTCCAAGAAAATCTGTCCATCGGTGATGGAAATCACGTTAGTGGGGATGTATGCGGACACATCGCCTGCTTGAGTCTCAATGATAGGCAGAGCCGTCAGGGAGCCGCCACCCTTTACAAGGGGTTTCAGCGAGGCAGGCAGATCGTTCATTTGGGAGGCAATCTCATCGGATTCGATGATTTTGGCAGCGCGCTCCAGCAGTCTGGAATGGAGATAGAAGACATCACCGGGGTAAGCTTCACGTCCGGGGGGACGGCGGAGCAGCAGCGAGACCTCACGGTAAGCCACGGCTTGTTTCGACAGGTCGTCGTAGATGATGAGGGCGTTACGGCCAGTGTCGCGGAAGAATTCACCGATGGCTGCACCAGCGAAAGGTGCGTAGAACTGCATGGCGGCAGCGTCGGAAGCAGTGGCAGTCACCACGATGGTATAAGGCATTGCCCCGCGTTCGGTGAGCGTCTTTACCAAAGAGGCCACGGATGATCCTTTCTGACCTACGGCAACGTAAATACAATATACGGGGTTGCCTTGATCATAGAATGACTTTTGGTTGATGATGGTGTCGATAGCGATAGCCGTCTTACCGGTCTGACGGTCGCCAATGATGAGCTCGCGTTGACCACGGCCGATGGGGATCATGGCATCGACAGCCTTGATACCGGTTTGCAGCGGTTCTTTCACAGGTTGACGGAAGATGACACCTGGAGCCTTGCGATCGATGGGCATCTCGTAGAGCTCACCTTCAATGTCTCCTTTGCCATCGATAGGCTGACCTAAGGTGTTGATGACGCGGCCCAGCAGACCTTCGCCAACACGAATGGAGGCGATGCGACCTGTGCGCTTGCAGATGTCGCCTTCGTTGAGCGATTTGGAGTCGCCCAAAAGCACGACACCCACGTTGTCTTCTTCAAGGTTGAGGGCGATACCGGTGATTTCATCGCCGTTTTTGGTGTTGAAGATCACCAATTCGCCAGAGCGGGCGTTCTGCAGACCATAGACACGGGCGATACCGTCGCCGACCAACAAAACGGTTCCAACCTCTTCCATTTCGGATTTTTGGTTGAAATTCTCTAATTGTTGGCGCAGTATGGATGTAACTTCTGAGGGTTTTATTTCTGCCATTTATATGCGGATTTAGAATTGTACTTGAAAATTATTTTGTGAAAATTCTTGACGTAATTTATTGATTTTGTGTAAGATGCTGGAGTCCATAAAATAGTCATCCATCTTGATGATGAATCCACCGATGAGATGGGAGTCCACAATTTCATGGAGTTCGATGGTGGCGTTAGTCTGTTCGGAGAGCATAGCCACAATCTTGGCTTTCAACGGTTCGCTAAGCGGACTGGCAGTGGCGATGGTCGCAGTCTTAATGTTATGAGATTGGTTATACAGATTGAAAAACTCTTCGCAAATGGTGTCTAACGCTGGTTCACGCTTTTTCTTCAGCAGAACGTCCAAAAACTGATAGGTGATGTCATGCATCGTACCATTGAAAACGCTCTCGAAGAATTGGTGCTTTTGGTTGGAAGGCACCACAGGATTGCGCAACAGCACCTGTAGTTCGCGGTTCTCTTTCAGCGTGCCCGCAAACAGTTTGAGATCACTGTAAACTTCTTCAATCTGATTTTTCTCGCCTGCAAAGTCGAATAATGCTTTGGCGTATCTACTGGATAATTTTGGGTTTTTCATCTATGATTTTTAAAGCGCGGCAAATATACTATTTTTTTGACTTATGACTTGTGATTTTTGACTTTAGACATAAAGATTAAGTCGTCGATTGACGATAATCACAAGTCACAAATCATACGTCTTACATCTTGCGGCTGCCGGGTTTCACGAAGGGGAGACCCTGTTTACAGAGCGGACAATCCTCCACAGCCCAGTTTTGAATGTTGAGTTTGGTCGCACTATAGACGGGATAAGGGAAGCTTCCATCGCTTCGGTCGGCAATGCAAGCCACACCAATTACCTCAGCACCAAAGGATTTCAGTACTTCGATAGTTTCGAGAGAGGATTTGCCGGTGGTGACCACATCTTCGGAAATGAGCAGTTTCATGCCAGGTTTCACCTCGAAGCCGCGGCGTAGGCACATCACGTTATCCACACGCTCCGTGAAAATGGCGGGAACGCCTAACTGACGGCCCAGTTCGTAAGCCACGATGATGCCGCCCATTGCCGGTCCCACCACCATGTCGATGTGCAAGTCTTTCACTTGTTCCGTGATTTTCGCAATCACGCGCTCTGCTCTGTCAGAGTACTGCAACAACTTGGCACACTGGCAGTAACGGTCGCTGTGACGACCCGATGAGAGTAAGAAATGACCTTCAAGCAATGCTTCCGACTGCTTCAGTTCTTCAATAACAGAATTGTTATGTTCTTCATTCATAGTATTTTAAATTTAATTTGTATCAAAAATAAATTGCGCAAAGATACTATTTTTTGTTTAAACCCATTTACTTGCGAATATAACTTTTAATATTTTAATCACTTGTATTTGTTTATAATTTATGTACTTTTGCCTTTCTTAAATTTTAGAACGATTGTATTTATAACAAATTGATAGTCAATATGATAATAAAAGATGATTTTGTGTGCAGACACAATGGTCCCGCCGCCGATGAGCAACAGAAAATGCTGAATGTCATTGGCGTGAAAACGTTAGATGAACTGATTGAAAAGACGGTTCCCGCCGCCATCCGCCTGCCGAAGCCGCTGGATTTGCCTGACGGCATGACTGAAGGTGAATATCTCAACCACATTCATGGTTTGATGGCGAAAAATAAAATTTACCGCTCCTACATCGGTATGGGTCACTACAACACCTACACCCCTGCGGTGATTTTGCGAAACATTTTCGAGAATCCGGGTTGGTACACCTCTTACACTCCCTACCAGGCTGAAATTTCTCAAGGTCGTATTGAGGCGTTGCTGAATTATCAGACGATGATTAGCAGTCTGACAGCTATGCCGCTCTCCAATGCTTCCATGTTGGACGATGCTACTGCAGCCGGCGAGATGATGCTGATGTTCTTCCGTAGCCGCAGCCGCGAGCAACAGAAAAACAATGTGGTGAAATATTTCGTAGCCGAAGGCGTGTTCCCGCATTGCATTGGCGTGATGAAGACCAACGCTGCCCCTCAAGGCATCGAGTTGGTCATCGGAAAACCTGATCAGGTGGAACTCGACGAGACTTTCTTCGGTGCTATGATCCAATACCCGAACTACTGGGGCGGCATCCATGATTTCCGTACATGGGTCGAGAAGGCACACAACAAGAATATTTTTGTGGGCGTTGCCACTGATTTAATGGCACTTACGTTGCTCACGCCTCCGGGCGAATGGGGCGCCGATTGCGTGACCGGTTCCACCCAGCGTTTCGGTATCCCGATGGGTTATGGCAGCCCTGCCGCTGGCTTCTACGCCTGCCGCGAGGAGTTCCTGCGCCAGATGCCGGGCCGTATCATTGGTGTGACCGTCGATGCCCAAGGCCACCGCGCCGTTCGTATGGCGTTGCAGACTCGCGAGCAGCACATCAAACGCGAGCGCGCAACCTCCAACATCTGTACCGCCAGCGCCTTGACCGCCATCATGGCCGGCTTCTACGGCATGTGGCATGGTGCCGAGGGACTGAAAAACAAAGCTGTGAAAATCAACGTATTAGCTGGTGTTCTCGCTGAGGAAGCAGCAAAATACGGCTTCAAACAGTATAACGAAAACTACTTCGACACCCTCTGCCTCGAAACGCCCGAAGGCATTACCTGCGAGGACGTGAAGAAGGTGGCCCTGTCG
>Ga0310694_10002539_pt1 | contig 18634 bp, 8 predicted proteins | sample 174DNAGHGhighgp2_FD_203884 | JGI IMG/M metagenome (GOLD analysis project Ga0310694, IMG submission 203884) | Sheep rumen microbial communities from Palmerston North, Manawatu-Wanganui, New Zealand - 1742 DNA GHGhigh gp2 (v2) (version 2) | ecosystem: Host-associated > Mammals > Digestive system >... | reverse complement strand
CGTTGCCGTCTTGATAATGGCATTGCAGTTGTCGCGCGAGTCATAGACGGGATTTCCCTCTTCCACCTTTATCTCGGATAAGTTCTGACACACCATGAACGGCCTAGTTTGGTATGGATTATCTTCTATACAGGTTACCGATTTTGGAATGGTGATGGACTTTAGGCCGCCACAACTATAGAATGCCTCCGAATAGATGGAAGTGACCGTACTGGGAATGACCGTGGACATACATCCCACCATCAACTTGTTCGTGGCAGAATTGATAATCGCATTGCAATTGTCGCGTGAGTCGTAAGCAGGATTGCCACTTTCCACAACGATGGAGGAAAGGCTTGTACAATACCAGAATGGGTTACCTTTAATGCTTGTGACGGAGCTCGGAATAACGATGGAAGTAATACTTCTGCATTCATCGAATGCAGCCGCCTCAATGTATGTGACCGTATTGGGAATCGTAACACCTTGCAAAAAATGACAATCTACAAAAGCCTGACGTCCAATACCCGTGACAGTGTACTCGTTGCCATCGGCGTCTTTGACCTTTGACGGAATATCCAAGGGGGTCGTTCTGCCGGTTTCGACTGCATAACCTCCATTGTTGCATCCTACTTTAACGGTTGGAGGATTAGTGCCAGTCACAATGTAGTCGACGCCATTGGCGTTAAACTGGGTGCCAACATTCAGTACAGCGAATGTAAGCTCGGGTAGCAGCAACGCGATGAGCATTGCAAAGATACGGGAAATGCAGTGTTTCATAGCTTATCTGGTTTTAGTTATTGTCTTTCAGCTGACAAAGATACGCTTTTTTCTCCTAAGCGCCAAGCGTTTCTTTGTTTTTATCGCCGCGATACCGTCTGGCCGTTCTGTATCACGATGCCACGGACGTTCTCGTCCGCCTGCGTGCCGTCAAGACGGTAGATGCGGGCTGCTGGCGAGGCGGCCGGGGACGACGGGGCAACGGCAGTGGTCAGTCCCTCGTAGGCGGCGATGCGCTCGGTCATGCGAGCCGTGAAGTCATCGAGCAGGTAGAGGCCATCGGCATTAGCGGTGAGGCCTTCGAAGCGGAGCCCGTAGACCGTCGGCGGATTCTGCAGTGAGAGCAGAGGGAGCTGTCGCAGCTGGTCGACACTCTGGTAGCAGAGGTTCACCGCCACATAGTCGTGTCCGTCCTGTCCATGCCATCGCTCTATGACGAGTTTGCTACCGATGGGCGTCTTTGTCTCTATCGCCTCGGGCAGCGAGTAGTCCTCCACGCCAAGGGCAGCAAGGACGCTGCCGATGTTGGAGTCGTGACCACACAGGAAGGAAAAGCGGCGTCCGTCCTGCTGCAGCTCCGAGAGCATCTCCTGCAGCAGGGGATGCGCCACGTTGACAGCCACCAGCGGCGCCGTGAAGAGCACGTCGCCATACCAGTCCTTCACGGCTGTGATGCGCGCCCAGTCGTCGCGGGTCAGCGTGTGTCCGAAAGCCGCCTTCACCTCGTCCGGCTCCTCGTAGTATTGCAGGGTCAGTGCGTCCGACACGCCCGTGGCCGTCTTCAGACCGCCCGACATGGCCGGTTCCTTATACTGCTCCAGTGTAACCTGCACATCGTCGGGGCTGAAGGAGCAGACGTTTCCTTCCTGGCAGAGGACGCTCTCCTGCATGTCGATGACGTTCTCCATGAATGCCATGTTGGCCGCCACCTTCTGTCCGATGCCTGCCATCGATCCGTCTCCGAAGCGGTCGGCTATCTGCTGGAGTGCCCGCTGGCAATAGTCCTCGCTGATGGCCGTTATCTGTGGTGTAAACACGGGGTCCATCGTCCCCACGGCGTAGTGGTGCTCTATCGTCACGTTGGCCACGGGCAGCATACCGCTGCTGAAGTATTGGGCCGTGGCGATGGTGCGCTGCATAGAGTTGGCGTAGAAGCGCATCGCGCCCTCTGCCGGCTGCTCGTTCTCGGCCATCAGCCCCTCGCTCACGAGCCATTTGCGGAAGAACTGGCCCATCTCCGTCTCCAGCACGCCACCGCGCAGCGACAGCTCGCTGGGAGCCGACGTCCATTCGAACCACTCATGGGGTGTGACCCTGCCCAGCAGCGACTCACGGGTGGAGATGGGTGAGCGGATATTATGGCGGCTCAGCACCACCGCCTGTGTCAGGGTGTATTTACTATGGAACTCGTCCGTGCGCTCAAGTTGTGCACAGATATCATTGGTAGCCAGCATGGCGGCTACGGCCAGAAGCAGAATCCTTTTCATTGTCTTCAGTTAACTCTTGCTGCAAAGGTAGTGCAAACTGAGCGAAATGCAAAATAAATAATCATTTATTTTCATTTCCGAGCTGCAGCTGACTAATATGAGTGGCCAAGTCCTTCGTCATTTAAAGCTCGCTAAAGGTAACACCATCCTACCACTTCAGGGGTTAATGGGAGGTGTGTACAACGTCACGTTGTTTGAGCGTTCCACGCCGTTAATGACAACTAAAGTATTAGTTAAGTAATCACATTTAGAACCACTCGCGCCCGCGCGTATATATGACTGTCTAAAGGAAAAATAACCCGCTTATCCCGCTTATCTCGCTGTACCGTTTGCTGTGAGATAAGCGAGATAAGCGGGATGTTTTTAGGTTTCGCTATATACGCGCGTATTATACGCGCGCGCATTACGCGTATATGTATAGTTTTTGCGGAAAATAAGCTACCTATCCTACCTATCCGACAGAAAACGTGGGGTGCGGATAGGTAGGATAGGTAAGATGAATTTTTATTCAGCTATCATGTATATATACGCGCGCGCGAAGTGATTTTCTGGTAAAGCAGCCCTTTAGAGTTGTAGAGTGGCGCTTTACGTTTCTAAAGGGCCACTCTACGATTCTAAAGCGCCACTCTACGACGCTAAAGTGGCACTCTACGGAGCTAAAGGGCCACTCTATAGGGGAGTTTTTCGAGGTGCGAGGTGCGAGGTACGAGGTACGTGATGGAGAAAGTGGTTAAGGGCGAAAAACGCGCGCGCTGGGCGCGACGGCGGACGGCAGCGTCACTTCACTATCCATTCAAACAGGCCGGCGGAGTCGGCGGCAGGGAGCACAACCTCGAGGCGCAGTGCCTTGGTTCTGACTGGCGTAAAGTGGACGGTGCTAGCGGTGCCCACGTGCGTGGGATAGCCGTCGGCGCCCTCGACGGGCAGCCACTCTCCTGAGGCTGTCTGATAGAGGATGCGCCACGCCTTAGGAACGGCACAGCCACCCCAGGGCTTGTCGCTGAACCAATAGACGTGTGACGTACTCACCTCAGCCTCTTGTGGAAACTCATAGGCAATCCACTCCGTCGAGGCCTTCTTCGGCCACCAGTGGGTGTAAGGCACGCTGCGGTCGTTCTCGCCCTTGGGTACGAGACGGTCGTTGATGGCACTGATGGCGGGCATACGTGGTGTCGAGGTGCTCACCCGGCTCTCGCTGGCCAGCGTGGCGGGCTGCGCGGGTGTGGTGGCGCTGAGGTCCTGAGGCAGCCAGACGCGCATCTTTCCTGAGCCACGATGGCACCAGGCGTAGTAAGGGATAAGTGTCAGCACCTGATCACGGACGGTGAGCTTTCCCTGCTTGTTGAAGTCGAGCGTCTGGGCGTCGGTCTTCAGCGTGACGATGGGGTAGCCCGACGAATCGTCGGGAGTGGTGGCGGGGATAGTGGCGGTGCCAAGGGAGAACTCGGGTTCTTGGCTAAGGAGGACCGAGAATATGTCGAACTGGTTGTCGGGGTGCTCGGCACAGTAGACCAGCGGTCCGCGCTCTATGGCCACCATACCACGGTCGGCCTCCACCTTGTTGTTGGCACGCACGATGCGGGGCTCCATGTCGAAGTGCAGCTGAACCTTGTCGCCCTTCTTCCACTTACGGGTAAGGACGAGATAGCCGTCGGCAAAGCTCGCCTTGGCGTTGTAGGTACTGCCGTTGACGGAATAGGTATAGTTGAGACGCTTGTTATCAGTATATTTGTAGAGCTGCGACGGAGCAGGCACGACACTGCCCAGCAGCCATCCGGGAATGCGAATCTTCAAGGCAAACTCGCCCGCCGTACTTTTGTCAATGGTAATAGCGATGTCACCGTCCCACGGGTAGTTGGTCTGCTGGGAGAGCGTCACCTTCTTCCCCCCCACGTTCAGCGTTGCCGTGTTCGACAGGAACAGGTTAACATAGATGGAAGAATTTGTCCTCTCCTCTTTCCTCTCTCCTCTCTCCTCTTTGACGGCATATACATAGCCCGGCAGCGAGGGGATGAAACGGCAGATGTTGCTCGGACAGCAGGCGCAGCCGAACCATGCCTGCCGCTGGTGCTGACCCATCGACTCCAGGGGGTTGGGATAGAAGAAGCCGTCGCCCTGCAGGGACACGCCGCTGATGAGGCCGTTATAGAGCGTACGCTCCAGCACATCGTAGTATTTCGACAGGCCATGGAGCAGGAACAGGCGGTAGTTCACGTAGACATTACCGATGGCGGCGCAGGTCTCGCAGTAGGCGCTCATGTTGGGCAGCTCGTAGTTCTTGCCGAAGGCCTCACCGCTGGCAGTAGCGCCAATGCCACCAGTGATATACAGTTTCTTCTCAACAATGTTCCACCAGATGTCGTCGATAGCCTTGATGTAGTCCTTGTCGCCTGTCAGCGCAGCCACGTCGGCCATACCGGCATACATATAGGCAGCACGGACGGCGTGGCCTACAGCCTCAGCCTGGTCGATGACAGGCAGATGACTCTGGCTGTATTCGTTCTTGATCTGCGTCTTGCCACGATAGTCGAGCAGGAACTTGGCGAAGTCGAGGTAACGCTTCTGACCTGTGGCAAGGTACAGGCGAGCCATAGCCATCTCGGCTATCTGATGACCAGGCACCACACACATCTGTCCGGCGTTGGGACCCACCTCTCGGCAAGCCACGTCGGCATAGCGGCAGGCAATGTCGAGGAACTTGCGCTTACCAGTAGCCTGCCAGTAGGCCACGGCGCCCTCCACCATGTGGCCGAGGTTGTAGAGCTCGTGCGAGAGGTCTTCCTCCTTCACCCAACGGCGGTCGCCAGCCCAGTGGTGCGGGTCGGCAGGGTTCTGCGTGCGGGCAGTATACAGGTAGCCGTCAGGCTCCTGTGCCGACGCGATGATGTCGATGACCGAGTCGCAGTAGGCCTCGAGCTTCTTGTCAGGATAGGTCTGCAGGATATAGGCGGCACCCTCGAGCGTCTTGTAGGGGTCGGTATCGTCGAACGAATAGCCTACCCCGTTGACCTTGAACACCTTCGAGGGATCAGCCATGTGGGCGGCAGCGTTCTCAAAGTTCTTGTAGCGACCTTCGCTCTCACATTTGGAGAAGGCGAGGGGGATGGTCGTGTTGCGACTGGCTTCCAGGCGCTGTCCCCAGAACGTGCCAGGCGTCACCTTGACGGCGGTGAAGGGTACGGGCGTGATCGGATAGCCCTTTTGGGCCACTGCGGGGAGAAATGACAGATGAAAAATGACAAATGATAAACTGATGATGAGTTTTTTCATATAGTATGGTTTTTCTTATATAACCATGGCATTCAGGTATCATGAAACCCAGGGAGTAGCTCTACAGAGAAGGTAAGTCAGCCAGCACCTGCTCGACCACCAGGGGGAAGTACTTCATCTCCAACTGGTGCTCCTTCTCGGCAATGTCGTCGATGGTGTCGTCGGGCGACAGTGCCACGCGGTACTGCGCAATAATCTCGCCGCCGTCGCAGACGGGTGTCACCCAGTGGACGGTCATGCCCGTCTCCGTCTCACCAGCCGCCTTCACGGCCTCGTGGACGTGGTGACCCCACATGCCCTTGCCGCCATACTTCGGGAGCAGAGCGGGATGGAGGTTGACGATGCGGCGCGGATAGGCGTCGATAAGGAAATCGGGGATCAGTGGCAGGAAGCCTGCCAGGACGATGAACTGGATGTCGTACTTGCGCAGCAATGGCAGCATGACGTTGGAATCGTTCAACTGAGGTTTGGGTGTCACGGCTGTGGGGACGCCGAGCTTCGCGGCTCGCTCCAGAGCCAGTGCATCGGGCTTGTTACTCACGACGAGGGCGCAGCAGACGCGCTCGCTGCCGGCGAAGTACTTGATAAGGTTCTCACAGTTCGAGCCACTGCCCGAAACAAAGATGGCAATATTAATCATTTTTTCTTAGTTGTTATTGAAGTTAAAGACGAGAGGAGGATTTCTATGAGCCGAGGGACGGCATAGTCGCCCAAGTCCTCTTCCTTAATCCAGAAGTAGTCGGGCGGCAACTGAGGACGCTCGGCGGGCTCCCAGAGGTAGAAGTCAGCATAGAGGACGCGGTGAGTGAGGACGTGCTTGACTTGCTTCGCAAGTAAGACAAGACCTTCCCCTGCCCCATTCCCGCTGACGCGCCTACCCGTAGCCTTTCCAAAGGAGGGGAGGGCTTGCAGCACAGAGGATTCCGATAGGCACTCGTCCCCTTCGGGGAGAGCGGGAGGGGTATACGGCTCATAGAGTCCCTGCCAGATGTCGCCTGCCGGACGACGGCGGATGGCCGTCATTCCCTGGCATCGTATATAGATATACGTCAGCCGACGTTCCTTCACCTTCAGCGTCTTCTGCTTGACGGGTAGTTCAGCGATGCGGCCTTCACGCAGGGCGGTGCAGGTGTCCTGCAATGGACATTGCTGGCACTGAGGTTTGGTTGGCGTACACTGAATGGCGCCGAAGTCCATGATGGCCTGGTTGAACTCTCCGTTCTCAGTTGGCAGAAGGCTCTGCGCCAAGGCCTGGAACTCCTTCTTGCCCTCAGTGGTGTTGATGGGCGTCGAGATGCCGTAGTAGCGGCTGAGCACACGGTAGACGTTACCGTCGACAACAGCAGCAGGCAGTCCGAAGGCGATGCTCCCGATGGCGGCGGCGGTGTAGTCGCCCACACCCTTCAGTTGCTTGATACCCTCTATCGTGGTGGGGAAACCGCCACGCGCTACTATCTGCTGAGCGGCGGTGTGCAGGTTACGGGCGCGACTGTAATAGCCCAGTCCCTGCCACTCACGCAGCACCTCGTCCTCCGTAGCGGCTGCCAGCGCCTCGACCGTCGGCCAACGGCGCATGAAGCGCTCCCAATAGTCCCAGCCCTGCTTGACCTGTGTCTGTTGCAGGATAATCTCCGAGAGCCAGATGGCGTATGGGTCCTTCGTCCCACGCCACGGCAACTCCCGTCCGTTCTCACGGAACCAGCTGAGGAGGATGGCTGCAAAATCGTTCATAGTTTGCCTTGGTCGCCGAGATAGGAGTCCTTGAAACCAAGGAAGTAGAGCACACCATCGAGGCCGATGGTATTGATTGACTGCTTGGCGTTGGCCACCACACGCGGCTTGGCGTGGAAGGCGATGCCCAGGCCGGCCTCCGAGATCATCGGCAGGTCGTTGGCACCGTCGCCAACGGCAATGGTCTGCGCCAGGTTCACCTTCTCCACCTGTGCGATGAGCTTCAGCAGCTCAGCCTTGCGCTGTCCGTCGACAATCTCGCCGACATAGTGGCCTGTCAGCTTACCGTCGTCGCCTATCTCCAGCTCGTTGGCATAGACGTAGTCGATGCCGTAGCGACGCTGCAGGTATTCGCCGAAGTACGTAAAGCCACCGCTCAGGATGGCAATCTTATAGCCACAACGTTTCAGGATAGTCATCAGACGGTCGGCACCCTCGGTAATAGGCAGATGCTCGGCAATGTCCTGCATCACGCTGACGTCGAGACCTTTCAGCAGGGCCACCCTGCGTGTAAAACTCTCCTTGAAGTCTATCTCGCCGCGCATGGCGCTCTCGGTGATGGCGCGTACCTCGGCACCCACGCCATTGCGCTCTGCCAACTCGTCGATGCACTCCGTCTGGATGAGCGTGGAGTCCATGTCGAAGCAGATAAGTCGGCGCATACGGCGGAACATATCGTCCTTCTGGAACGAGAAGTCAATCTCCATCTCTGAGGACAGCTTCATCAGCCGCCGCTGCATCTCCTGACGGTCCTGCGGCTCACCGCGCAGCGAGAACTCGATGCACGCACGGATATGCTTCGACGGGTTCTTGATGCTCTTGCGGCCGGTCATACGCCGGATGGCATCGATGTTAAAGCCCTGGTCGGCAATGATGCGCGTGGCACCCTCTATCTGGCGTGCCTCCAACTGACGGCCCATGACCATCAGGATGTAACGGTTCTTACCCTGATGGCCCACCCAGTCCTCGTACTCATCGTCGGTAATGGGCGAGAAGCCGATGTTCACCCCCAGCTCCGTGGCCTTGAACAGCAGCTCCTTCATCACCTGTCCGGAGTGCGTCTCATCCATACGGATGAGAATGCCCAGCGACAGCGTCGAGTGGATGTCGGCCTGTCCGATGTCGAGTATCTGTGCGTCGTACCTGGCTAGAATACGCATCACCGAGGCCGTCAGTCCCGGTCGGTCCTGACCGGTGATGCGCACCAGTATCTGTTCTTCCCTATTCGTTGTCTGTTCCATAAGCATCGTGTTTATCGGAGCGTCTTTATTTGACTGCAAAGTTACGATTAAGTGAGCAGAAAACCAAATTTTATTTGGATTTTCTCGAACGAAAGTACCTTGGACTATACTGGCAGTATCGCATCACGCGGCGCCGTATCGAAGAATCAAGACTGGCGGGTCGTTGCGTTCCGAGGAGGGAAAATTGAAGAATAACTAAAGCCCCAAGTGCAGAAAAACAGGCACTTGGGACTTTATTTCTATCAGATACTTACACCAGATGGCTGATGAGGTCCTCACGGTCGCCAGGCAGCATGTCGACGACGGGAATCTCGATCATCGTGTAGCAGCCGGGCTCGAGACGCATGGAGGCGCGAGCCACGTTGACGAGCACCTGACCGGTGAGGGCGGGGTTGTTGATGCTCATATTGAACTCCAGGCGCTGGTTCTGCGTCTGACCGCTGACGCCCTTGCGGACGAGGTGTACGCCGTGGCCCATGTCTCGGACGTCGTCGACGCTCTCCACCTGGAAGACGTGGGTCTCGTCGTTGGCGAAGTAGGGATCGGCCTTGATGGCGGCGGTGACGTCCTCAAGCTTAGCGCCGTCCTCGAGCTCCACGTAGACCATGCGGCGATGGATGCCCTCGCCGAGGGGGATGGTCATCGACAGGGCGTTCTTGACACCAGCCTTAGAGCGTACGCAGACGCTGTGACCCATCGACATGCCGGGGCCGAAGTTGGTGTAGGAGAGGCCCTTCGGGGCGAGGCTCTGCATCAGCGTGCGGACGATGGAGTCGGAACCCGGGTCCCAACCGGCAGCGATGACGCTGACGGTCTTCGTGTCCTTATTGATAGGCATCAGTGCCTTGCGATAGTCGAGGATGGAGGTATGGATGTCGAACGAGTCGACGGTGTTGATGCCGAGGGGCAGGATCTGACGGGCATACTCCTCGCACGAACGGGTAGGCGTGGCCAGGATGGCGACGTCGACGTCCTTGAGTTCGCGGATGTCCTTCACCACCTCATAGGATGCCAGTTCGGCGGGTTTGTCCTGAGCACCGTTACGGCGCACGATGCCTGCCACTTCGAAGTCGGGTGCAGCCTCCAGAGCCTGGAGTGCATACTTACCAATGTTGCCGTAACCAACGACGGCTGCTCTGATTTTTTTCATCGTTATTTTTATCTTTTTGATGGTTATTCCACGGTTTTCGGCTGCAAAAGTACACAAAAAGAACGAAACCAACAACAAAATGACAGAAAAATATCTTCTTTTCCTTTTCAACTTACAATCTGTCACTTTGCCTATACAATAAATAGGCTAAAGTGTGCGTTATTAATAGCGTATATATACATTTTGTGACATTATGATTGAATACATCAAAGGCGAGCTCACCGAGCTGACGCCTGCATTAGCTACGGTCGAGGCCGCTGGCGTGGGCTACGGACTGAACATATCGCTGAATACCTACTCGGCCTTACAAGGGCAAGGGGCAGGGGGCAAGGAGCGAGTGGTGAAGCTCTACGTCTACGAGGCCATCCGCGAAGATGCCCACGTGCTCTACGGTTTCTTTAATAAGAAGGAACGCGAGATGTTCGAGTTGCTCATCACCGTCAGCGGCGTGGGTGCCAACACGGCGCGCATGATGCTCTCGGGCATGAGTGTGGCGGAGCTCTGCAACGCCATCTCGACAGGCAATGCCCGCCTCATCCAAAGCATCAAGGGCATCGGCAAGATGACCGCCCAGCGCATCATCGTCGACCTGAGGGACAAGATTGTGGCCCTGGGCATTGCCGACGAGATACCCGCCGGCGGCTCCGTGGCAGCCCCCGTGAACAACGCCGTTCGCGACGAGGCCGTGGCCGCCCTGACCATGCTGGGCTTCTCGCCCGCCCCCACGCAGAAGGTGGTCGTACAGATTCTGCAGGAACAGCCCACCCTGCCCGTTGAGCAGGTAGTGAAGCTGGCGCTGAAGCAGATAAAATAAACATCGTGAAACGTATAGCGTACATCATCATAGCCCTGCTGAGTGTGACAGCTCTGGCGCTGCCGCCCCAGGACAAACGCACGACGACGAAAGCGACGCCGGCCAGGAGCGATAGTGCTGCCCGCTGGCGCATTCAGCCGACGGCGCCTGTCGAGGTGGCCGACCTCGACTCGAGTGCCCTGGACCTCAGGATGCCCGACAACATCAAGCAGGAGACGGTGTACGACGACTCGCTGAACATCTACTTCATCGGCTCGAAGCTGGGCGACTCCTACCTGAACGCTCCCATCCTGATGACACCCGAGGAGTACATGAGGTGGACGGAGCGCCGCCAGCGCGAGCAGTTCTTCCGCGAGAAGAACAACGAAGCCTATAAGACACAGGACAAGGAGAAGTTCTCGTTCTCGGATATGCACTTCGACCTGGGACCGGCCGAGAAGATCTTTGGCCCCGGCGGCGTGCGCATCAAGACGCAGGGAACGGCCGAGCTGAAGGTGGGTGCCACGCTGAAGAACATCGACAACCCGTCGCTGCCCATCCGTAACCGTAAGACCACAGCCTTCGACTTCGACGAGAAGATTGATCTGAGCGTCAACGCCAAGGTCGGCGACAAGGTGAACATGAACCTGAACTACAACACCGAGACCACCTTCGACTTCGACACAAAGAACCTGAAGCTGAAGTACGAAGGCAAGGAGGACGAGATTATCAAACTCGTGGAAGCCGGCAACATCTCCTTCCCCTCCAACAACTCGCTCGTCAAGGGCGCCTCCAGCCTCTTCGGTGTACGTACCGACATGCAGTTCGGACGCCTGAAGCTGCAGACGGCCATCTCGCAGAAGAAGTCGACCTCGACGAGCGTCTCCAGCAAGGGCGGCACGCAGACAACGGCCTACGAGATTGACGTGGCCGACTACGAGGAGAACCGCCACTTCTTCCTGTCGCACTACTTCCGCCAGCAGTACGACGAGGCCATGTCGACGCTACCCAACCTGACGACGGGTGTAAAAATCAACCGCGTGGAGGTGTGGGTAACCAACAAGACGGGAACGACCAGTAATACCCGTAACATCGTGGCCTTCACCGACCTAGGTGAGAACAGCCGCGTGTCGAACCCTGCCTGGAGCACCACGGGCGAGGTGGTGCCGTCGAACCAGTCGAACACGCTCTACCCGACGCTCATCTCACAGATTGACTCCGCCCAGCGCAACATCGACAACATATCGACGGCACTCGAAGCCATGACGCAGATGAAGGGCGGTACGGACTACGAGAAACTGTCGTCGGCACGCTTGCTGTCGTCGTCGGAGTACACCGTCAACGAAGCCCTGGGCACCATCTCGCTGAAGACCGGCCTACAGACCGACCAAGTGCTGGCCGTCAGCTTCGAGTACACCTACGGCGGCCGCACCTATCAGGTGGGCGAATTTGCCAGCGACCGCACGAGCATCAGTCAGACGCTCTTCGTCAAGGCCCTGAAGAACACGTCGAGCAACCCGGCGCAGGGTAACTGGGACCTGATGATGAAGAACGTCTACTACCTGGCCTCCAGCGTTCAGAAGGAGAAGTTCAAGATGGACATCAAGTACCAGAGCGACACGGCTGGCGTCTATCTGACCTACCTGCCCGAGGCTGCCATCAAGGATCGCACGCTGCTGAAGGTGATGGGACTGGACCGTCTGGATGCCAACATGAAACCCCACCCCAACGGACAGTTCGATTTCGTGGACGGCTATACGGTGAAGAACGGCCGCGTGTTCCTGCCTTCGGCAGAGCCCTTCGGCGACTACCTGAGGAAGCAGCTCGAGGCCGCCGGACTGGGCAGCGTAGCCGACAAGTACGTGTTCGACGAACTGTACGACTCGACCAAGACCATTGCCAAACAGACAGCTGAGAAAGACAAGTTCCTGCTGACAGGACAATATAAAGGCACCAGCGCCAACGTCATCTCGCTGGGAGCCGTCAACGTGCCGCAGGGCTCCGTCGTCGTCACCGCCGGTGGCGTCACCCTCCAGGAGGGCAGCGACTACAGCGTCGACTATTCTGCCGGCGAGGTGACCATCCTCAACCAGAGCATCATCGATGCTGGCACGAACGTCAACGTGTCGCTGGAGTCGAACACCGACTACGGTATGCAGCGCAAGACGATGATGGGCGTCAACTGGGAGTACGACTTCTCCAAGAGCCTGACCCTCGGCGGTACGCTGCAGCACCTGAGCGAGCAAGCGCTGACGTCGAAGGTCGCCATGGGCGAGGAACCGCTGAACAACACCCTCTGGGGACTCAGCGTGAACTGGAAGCAGGAATCACAATGGCTGACGAATATGCTCAACAAGATTCCGCTGCTGCACGTCACCCAGCCCTCACAGATACAGTTCACCGGCGAGTTCGCGCAACTGATAGCCGGACAGGCCCACGGCACCCAGGACAATGCCTCCTACCTGGACGACTTCGAGAACACCAAGAACCTGATATCCGTGGGCGACCCCAAGTCGTGGGTACTCTCCAGCGTCCCGACGATGATGCCCGGCTACAACGACAAGACCGGCGTCAGCAGCGGCTACGACCGCGCCCTGCTGGCTTGGTACAACGTCGACCCCATCTTCACCCGCCGTTCGTCGAGCCTGACGCCTGCCCATATCAAAAGCGACCTCAACCAGCTCTCCGACCACCGCGTCCGCGAGGTCTATGTCCGTGAGCTCTATCCCAACCGCGACCAGTCCACCTACAATGGTGCTACCTCGACGCTGTCGGTACTCAACCTGGCCTACTACCCCGAGGAGCGCGGTCCCTACAACCTGACGACCAGCTACAACCCCGATGGTACGCTCACGAACCCCGCCTCGAAGTGGGGCGGCATGATGCGCAAGCTGGAGACGACCGACTTCGAGCAGGCCAATATCGAATATGTGGAGTTCTGGCTCATGGATCCCTTCATCTACCAGCGCCGCGAAGGCACGGCGGCCCAGTACTCGGGCGACCTCTACATCAACCTCGGCGAGGTCAGCGAGGACGTGCTGCGCGATGGCAAGAAATTCTACGAGAGCGGTATGCCCGTCGATGGCAGCAACAACTTCTCCTACACCCAGTGGGGCAAGATTCCCGAACAGGCCACACAGACCTATGCCTTCGCTACCACCAGCGGTAGCCGCAGCAAGCAGGACGTCGGACTGAACGGTCTGACCGATGAGGAGGAGATGACGTACGACGCCTACAAGGAGTGGCTCGACGCCGTCAGCACCGTCGTACAGAACGACAGCCTCATACAATCGTGGCGCCAGGACCCTGCCGGCGACGACTACCACTACTTCCGTGGCTCCGACTACGACAATGCGCGTACCTCTATACTCGACCGCTACAAGCGCATCAACAACCCGCAGGGCAACTCGCCCGACACCGACCAGCGCACGGAGTCGTACGACACCAGCTACAAGACGGGTCCCGACGTCGAGGACATTAACCAGGACTACACGCTCAACGAGTATGAGCGCTATTACCAGTACCGCGTTCACATCAGCGACGACGAGCTGCAGGCCTACAACCGTGGGCAGAAGAGCGACGACTCCTACATCGTCGACCACCGCGACTACACGCCGAAGCTGCGCAACGGCGACTCCATCACCGTGCGCTGGTATCAGTTCCGCATTCCGCTGGCCGAGTGCAAGGACAAGGTGGGCAGCATCAACGACTTCACCTCCATCCGCTTCATGCGTATGTTCCTCACCGGTTTCCAGAAGCCCATCGTCCTGCGCTTCGGAAGTCTCGACCTGGTACGTGGCGAATGGCGACAGTACAAGCAGAGCCTGCAGACGGCCGTCGGCGCCGAGACGGGAACGATGGAGATGAGCGCCGTCAACATTGAGGAGAACACCGACCGCCAGCCCGTGGCCTACACCCTGCCGCCGGGCATCAGCCGCGCCACCGACCCCTCGCAGCCGCAGCTCGTCGAGAACAACGAGCAGTCACTCTGCCTGACGGTGAAGAACCTGTCGCAAGGCGAGTCGAAAGCCGTGTATAAGAACACCAACCTCGACCTGCGCCAGTACAAGCGTCTGCAGATGTTCGTACACGCTAACCACCTGCTGCCCAACACCACCGACCTGCAAGACAACCAGCTGGCCGTCTTCATCCGTCTGGGCAGCGACTATAAGAGCAACTACTACGAGTACGAGATACCGCTGAAGCTGACACCCGAAGGACACTACTCATGGAACGTGCTGGCAGACCGCCCGAAGGTGTGGCCGCAGGAGAATATGCTCGACATCAGCCTCGACCTGCTGACAAAGCTGAAGAAAGCACGCAACAAGGCCAAGGCCGCCGGCACCGCCTCCTACAACCAGCTCTTCACCGACTACGACCCCGACCGTCCCAACAACAAGCTCTCCATCATGGGCAACCCCTCACTGGGCGAGATCAAGACGATGATTATCGGTGTACGTAACCTGGCCTCCGGACAGAAGTCGGGCGAGGTGTGGGTCAACGAGCTGCGACTGCGCGAGTACAACAACGAGGGCGGCTGGGCTGCCAGCGGTACCATGAATGTGCAGCTCAGCGACTTCGGCTCGCTGAACATGACGGGACGCTACGTCACCGACGGCTTCGGCGGACTGGAGGAGAGTGTCCTGCAGCGCTCGAAGGAGACTGAGAAGTCGTACTCCGTAACAGGCAACTTCGAATTAGGCAAGTTCTTCCCCGACAAGGCAAAGGTCAGCGCCCCACTCTACTACTCGCTGACGAAGGAGGAGATACGGCCAAAGTATAACCCGCTGGACACCGACATGGATCTCGGCGATGCTCTCGAGGCCATGACCAGCCACGAGCGCGACTCGGTAGAGTCGATAGCCGTCACTAAGCATACGACCCGCAACTTCTCCATCTCCAATGCTCGGGTGGGCATCAAGACCAAGCGCCACCCCATGCCCTACGACCCGGCCAACTTCTCATTCAGCTACAGCCATTCGCACCGCCATACCAGCGGCGAGACAACGGTCTACGAGAACGACGATCAATGGCGCGGTGCGCTGAGCTACACCTACTCACCGGTCTACAAGTCGTGGGAACCGTGGAAGAAGTCCAAGAGCAAGTCGAAGTGGATGCAGCTGCCGAAGGCCATCGGCCTGAACTACCTGCCGCAGACCATCGCGTTCAACATGGAGATGCAACGTCTCTACAACGAACTGCAGGAGCGCGACCTGGAGAATACCGAGAACCCGAACCTTCCGCTGTCGTTCTCGGAGCAGTTCCTGTGGAACCGCGACTTCCAGTTGCGCTGGGACCTGACAAAGAACCTGCACCTGAATTTCCAGAGTGCCACACACGCAGAGATAGAGGAACCCTACACACCCATCAACAAGTCGCTGTATCCAGAGGCTTATTCGGCATGGAAAGACTCCGTCAAGCAGAGCATCCGCAACCTCGGCACGCCACTCGACTACCGGCAGTCGTTCAAGGCCAGCTACCAGTTGCCGCTCAACAAGCTGCCCATTTTCGACTGGATTAATAGCGACGCTTCCTACGACGCATCCTACTCGTGGCTGCGCGGTACCGACCTCGACGACGGCACGTCGCTGGGCAATACCATTGCCAACAACCGCTCGCTCAACATCAATGGTTCGCTCAACATGGAGACGCTCTACAACCACTCGCCATTCCTGAAGAAGGTGAACGAGCGCTTCAAGAAGGCGCCACAGAAGCCCACCAAGACACAGAAAGCCAAGAAAACCGAGAAAGCCCAAGACAGCAAAGACAGCAAGGAGGACAGTCAGGCCAAGGCCGATGACGCCAAGGAGAAGAAGGCCCTGCCCAAGAATAAGAACACCTTCCAGAAGGAAATCACCCTGACCGCCGACACCACGCTGGTCGTACAGCACAGTAAGAAGTCGAAGCGCCTCATCGTATCGGCCAAGGCGCCCAACGGCAAACAAGTGAAGCTGAAATGGAAGGTGAAGGACGAGAACAATATCAAGGTCAGTCTGCCGAAGGAGATTGCCGCCACACTCCGCGCCAAGGACTCTACCCGCACCGACTCCACGCTGAAGCTGAAGCTGAGCGTCCTGCCCAAGGAGCCGCTCGACAAACAGTGGTGGTATAACCCCGCACAGCAGGCTGCCCGTCTGCTGATGATGATACGCACGGTGAACATCAGCTACCGCAACCAGCGCTCGATGACGCTGCCGGGCTTCACGCCCAACATCGGCGATGCCTTCGGACAGCGTACGGGCAGTGTGCTCTCGCCCGGTCTCGACTTTGCCTTCGGTCTTGTCGGCGACGGTTACCTCGACAAGGCCAAAGAGAACGGCTGGCTGCTGATGAACGAATCCGTAGCCACCCCGTCGACCAGCACGTCGATGGAAGACCTGCAACTGCGAGCCACGCTGGAGCCCCTGCGCGACATGAAGATAGAGCTCAATGCCACACGTACCGTCAACCGCGCCCGCTCCGTCCAATATATGTACGAAGGCTCGCCCACCACACAAAGTGGCTCATTCAACATGACCACCATCTCCATCCGCTCGGCCATCGAAGGTACTGGCAATGCCAACAGCGGCTACCGTTCGGCAGCATTCGACCGCTTCTGTGCCCTCATTCCCAAGATACAGCAGCGCGTCCAGCAACAATACCAGCAAGTAGGTGCCACGGGAACAGTCGGCACCTATGGAGCCGACGTCCTCGTGCCTGCCTTCCTGGAAGCCTACACCTATGGCGGCACCACGGGCATCTTCCCTGCCCTCAGCCGGCTCCTGCCCAACTGGACGCTACGTTACGGCGGACTGTCGAAACTACCCTGGCTGGCCGAGCACTTCAAGAGCGTCAACATTAACCACGCCTATAAGTCGGTGTTCAGCATCGGCGCCTATAGTTCCTATAGTAGCTGGACGCCCATTGAGGGCGACCTCGGCTACATCAGCGCCACCGACGGTTCGCTGACGCCGTCATCCATGTACAATATCTCTACCGCCTCTATCCAGGAGTCGTTCTCGCCACTCCTCGGCTTAGACGTCACCCTGCAGAACAACATGACCATCAAACTGGAGTACCGCACGACACGCAACCTGAACCTCTCCATGACCAGCGTACAGCTGAACGAGAGTCGCTCGAACGACTGGGTGGTGGGCTTAGGCTACAAGCTCAGCGATTTCAAGCTCTTCGGAATGGGTGGCGGCCGCAAGGTGAAGAAAGCCAAGAGCAGCAAGAGCAAAACCGACGACAGCAAATCGTCAAACAGCAAGTCGTCAAGCAGCAGCAAATCCGGCGGCATCAACCACGACCTCAACCTGCGTCTCGACCTGTCGTTGCGCAGTCAGGCCGCCATCACGCGCGACATCGCCAGCGGTGTCTCGTCCGCCAGCAGTGGCAACTCCGCCTTCAAGCTCTCGTTTGCCGCCGACTACACCCTGTCGCGTATGCTGACGCTCTCGGCATATTACGACCGTCAGACGAACACACCGTTGCTGTCTTCGAGCAGCTACCCCACCACCACTCGCGACTTCGGCCTGGCCCTGAAGTTCTCACTGACAAGATAACCCTTATGAAACATCTGACACTCCTCCTGATCGTCTTCTGCACCGCTATCACCACCATGGCGGGCATCAAAGACCCCGACCAGTTGGCGGCTCTCGGCACAGCCTGTCTCAAACAGGGCGACATTGAAGGTGCCGAGCGCTACTATGAGCAGGGTTATCACCTGAAGCGTATCACCACCTCCATCATCTGTCTGGCAGGCGACATTGCATTGGCCAAGAACGACCGCGAACAGGCCGACTATTACTATGGCCGCGCCATCTACTTCGACCCCCGCGACCCCATAGGTTACTGGCACTATGCCGATATGTACAAGCAGAAAGAGCCTGCCAAGGCCGTCGCCAAACTGCTACAGTTGAGACAGTACAGGGACGACTGCCGCGTAGAACACAAGATAGCAGAAGTATGGTACACGGCCAATAAGGTTAAGGAAGCCGCAGCCGTCTTTGACTCCATCCCCATGGACAGCCTCAACCGTGATGAGCTGGTCAGCTACGCCATGTCGGCCTACCTGCTGCAAGACTATGCGAAGTCGCTCACCATCGCCCTCCACGGCCGCGCCGTCAGTCCCCGCGACCTTGTGTTCAACCGCCTCATCATGTACAACTACACCGACATGAAGGCGTACGACCGTGCTCTGGAAGCATCGGTCGAACTCTTT
>Ga0310694_10002537_pt1 | contig 18638 bp, 26 predicted proteins | sample 174DNAGHGhighgp2_FD_203884 | JGI IMG/M metagenome (GOLD analysis project Ga0310694, IMG submission 203884) | Sheep rumen microbial communities from Palmerston North, Manawatu-Wanganui, New Zealand - 1742 DNA GHGhigh gp2 (v2) (version 2) | ecosystem: Host-associated > Mammals > Digestive system... | reverse complement strand
TCTTGGATATAATTTACAAAACAATTCTGAATTGTTTCGTTAAGAGAATCTAACATATTATCCCTCATATCATCCTCAGCTTCAGCTTCAATTTCGAAAAGCTTTTCCTTGTACTCGTGGTCATCATCTTCATCTATTTCCTTGAAATAGTTAAAGCAGTTCTCGTCATAGTCAGCTGAGTGTATGAAAGCGAACTTGAATCCGACCTTATCCTTGATTTGCTTTACCCAGAGTTCTGGAGGACAGTTGTTTGTCTCGATAGTAAGCTCGATTGTGTAGTACCCGTTCATTGTAGTAACACACATACTGTTTATCTCAGCATCAAAGTCGCAGCCGAATCTTACCTTGAAATTATACTCACACTCATTCGATGCGGTCTTACGGTAATCATCAGGCAGAGGCAGGAACGTGTCCATAGTCAGACCGTTAAGGAAATAGTAAAACGTCTCAGAGATGGATCGATCCTTCTCATAATGTCTGGCATTCTTCATAAGGAATCCAATCCACTTATCAAAGTCGTCATCATTCATTGAAGGCAGCTTAGAGTTATCCAGTCCGATGTTAATGAATCTGATAACATCCTCTCTCGAACCAACGAATACGATAGTGTTGTTTACTGGTGCGTATCCCATAATTCTTACTCCCAAATAGTTTTAATATCAACGAACTCATTCTCACTGTCAACCAGAGTCACTGACACCAACTCACCTTCAACGTGGTGGTCTACATCAGCATAGTCCCATCCCTGACTTGCCAGAACCTTTGCGTGCTTAATAGCAGCATCATCATTCATAGCAACAAAATACTCAGCATCTGGATAATGCTTCTCTCCGTTAATCTCAGCCTCGAACTCGGCTCTGTACCATCTATCTTTCATAATTCATTTTGTTTTGTTTGTTGGTGCAAAGGTAAGTATAATATCTGAGACTACCAAATATTTCAGGTTAATTAATGTTAATGGATCGATCTTTTCTTCCAGACACATCGCAACGCCAAGTACAGAGATGCACGCCTTCATCCAGGATATAATCTCAATGAGATTATTGACAGTGGGCAAGCTTCCTTCTCTACTTCAGACTATTTCTGGATGGATCGATCCAGCTCTATATAATAGTAAAAATGTACCCGTACATATTATATAAAAGTCCAGAAAATATTTTGGGATATATTCTCAGATAATACTACAGGATATTCCGAGAAAAGTTTTTGAGTTGGTTTAAGGATTATTAACTAAAATAATTTGGATAATTCATAGAAAATGCTTACCTTTGCATTGTGAAAAGTAATTAAGGTTATTAACTCATTAAACAAAAAGCATTATGGAAAAGTCAACATTTAAGGTATTCAACATTGAATCTCCTATCAGTCAGTTAGTTAAGATCGATCAAGATTTCGATCAGGTTCGTTCATTTGATAATTGGGATGACACTGAGGCGTGGATGTCAAAGGAGGTATTCCATCACGATCTGGAGGATGATCCTAAGGATAACTTCGACTACAGGTATCTGATTGAGGCTTACTATAGTGAGGAAGAGAATAAGACTTACTATCATCTGTACCTTATTCCGTGCTACAGTTCACTTTCAGAGAAAATGAAAAAGAATGTTCTGAAATGCTCAGGTGTTGAACCAGAGGATATTAATGAGCGTGACGTATTCGACTATGGATGCCAGTTGGTTCTCGCAAGGGAAAGTCAGGAAGGTGAATACGATCCATCAGTTATGGATAAGATAGCATCAGTGTACAGCATTATTGATCGTATGCGTGGTTTCTATCTCGATCAATACCAGAACCGTATCGGTAACACAGGTTGGGATATGCTTGCCTACTATATGAAGGATGAAGACTTCACACAAAAAGCATTCGACAGATTCGACTCCAGCAAGTAAACTTCTCTACTTCATATTTCATTGCGTGTTTCTGACCGCCGACTCTAAATAGGGTTGGCGGTTTTTATTTAACTTCACACGGAAAGTGAACAACTCGAAGTTCAGCGGGAGGAGGACCAGGAATAATCTCACTGAGATTATCACCAGCCCAAGGAGGTTCCTTCAACGCTTGACCAGTATTGGTTCATTCCTGATCAATAGGCATTAAATCCTGATCAACAGGTGATGTACTCTCAGTGAGATTATTTCGAATCGGCGATGGAGATGAGTCGTGCTTTGACAGGTCGTCCAACTCACTGTTCAGGATCCAGAAGGAAGCGATCGATCCAGTTATACTCTCAGTGAGATTATTTTCCTCCATTACAAAGTCACGAAGTTTTTCTGGCGTTTGCAAATAATTTCTGGTGTTTAACATTTGGTTAACAGTTTTGCTAATTATATTTAACGGATCGATCTTTTCTATTAAAACCTTTGGTGGTCTCAGATATTATTACTATCTTTGCAGTATGAAAATAATAAAGTTGAATTCAGTCCAGAAACAGAATAAGGTCGCCCTTAACTTATACGGGATCGATCTTAATAAGATAATCACCAACATATATTACAGTATATTGGATGATGAGGCTTTCTGTACTATGTTGAATCAGGAATCGAATAGCAGGGATGATCTTTACAAGGAATATATTGGTAAGGTCTCTACAATGGTTATGGACTTGATCGATCCTAATGATGAGTATCCATTAACTGCATACAACCTGATGACTGATGATGACAGGTTCTACAAGGCTTGGACTGATGAACTGTTCGATAGTATATATGAAAAAAGATATTTGCCATAAGATATTATTAATAATGTGAAATCGTAGGTGAAGATGTCTCGTCGTGATGACGGGGCATCTTTTTTATTACTATGAATCCTGATGGCAACGCCGTCGAATCGCTTCGGTCCTGAACGTAATCTCAATGAGATTATTACCAGGGCTGATCAGGATCCGATGACTCGTCGTACTTACGCAAGTGGATCGATCCATTAACTAAATTTAAGGAATTACTTAACACTGTTTAACACGAATTGTTTGGTCAATTCAAATAAAAGTCGTACCTTTGCACCAGAGATAAGAAACAATAAGTCAAACAATTAAAAACAAAACGAATTATGGGTTACACACATTATTGGAGATTCACTCAGAATCCAAAGGACATCAAGGATGGTGAGAAAAAGTTCAAGAATGCTGTTGAACTATTGAAGAAATGTATCAAGAAAGTTCCTGTTGAACTCGACGTTCCCTACTATGGTAAGCATTTATTCAAACTTGCAGGCGGTAGTGGAAAAGGCGAACCTATCTTCGATGATAATATGGTTTGCTTCAACGGCTTGGATGGTGACGAGGATTTGGCACACGAGACCTGCTATATCGCTCTCGATAACAAAGACGGATTTGATTTCGATTTCTGCAAGACTGCTGAGAAACCATACGATGTAGCCGTCTGCCTCACGCTGTTGTGCTTCAAAAAGGAATTCGGTGATGACTTCAACTGGTCAAGCGATGGAAACGGCAGCGAATACGGATGGAAACTCGCTCACAAAATATTCGATAACACTATCTAACTAATAATTAAAAAATCTTATGAAAACAAATATATTATTTTTTATTTCTATCTTTGTGTTGATAAGTTGTAATCAACAAAGATATAGGAACGAATATATAGAAAGTGATTCTGTTGCCGTCGTAACTGAAATTGATGAAGATGTGATTGAAACAACACCAAAAGAATATTATAATATTTGTAATCTTTCTGATAGTATTCGTATGTTATATCCTAATATCGGAAAAAACGACATTCAAACAGAAAATGCTTGTACTCACGCATTTATGGAATTCACAACAAAATTCAATTATTATGTTTACAACATTAAATTTCAACTCACTGATATGATGAGGTATAACTCAAAAAAATACATTCTAAAATTTGAGACTGGTAAATATACAACAAAAGACGATCAACTAATTGATAAAGGTGTTAGTATATGTGTCTTTGGTTATGTTAATTTAGATGTTGCTGAGAGAATAATTAAAGGAGAAAAATATTATATCTCTGGTAAAAACATTATTCCATATTTAGATTTACCTAATGGTTGTCGTTATACTATGAACGTTACAGAATTTGATAAATGTTTATATTTTTCTTGCGTTGTAAAAGATATAAAAGTATGTAATATATAATTTTACTTTGTTGGTTTATGAGCACTCACCGATTGGTGGGTGCTTTTCTTTTATACAAATCCAAAGCCAAGGATCGATTCTGATTCTCAGACTCTGTGTACTCCATATAATCTCACTGAGATTTCTACCAGGAAAAGGAGGCACCTGATCCAGGAAATATTCCTGAACATTTTCTCGGATAAAATATGGATCGATCTACAGTTAAAATCCATAAAATATTTTTAACTATTTTTTAACACAAAATATTTGGATAATCCAGATATTATTCGTACCTTTGCATCAGATAAAGTTGAACATTAAAACATACGATTATGGAAGATTACATTATTGTAGAAACAAGGTACGGTGACGTTAAACTCGTTAAGCATTACGATGTTGACACCAGCAGTTCATTCTATGATGCCTATGATGAGGCTGACAATAACCTCGGCGAACTCTGGCACGACCTGCCAGCGTATGATGCCTGCACGAACCAGATGGAAATGATTGATGCGCTCGAACAGTTCACAGACTTAGTAGAGGATGCTATCAATGACAACACTCTCGCTATTCCTCTATCAAAAGAACCAGTATCAGACAAGGTTTGGATTACAACAATCTGCATCTATAAATACGGTACAGCACTTGCTTACTCCGATGCGTTCAAGACACAGGACAAAGCACTGGACTACCGACAGAATGAAGCAGAAAAATGGCTTAAGGATTCTGGCGTTGAGATCGATCCACATTCAACCTACACGAATGGGTTGTTTATGGAGATGTCAGACAAGCAGAGAAATAAGATATTCACTGTGACTATAAAGGAAACAGAAATAAAGTAAGACTTGTCACTTTAGTTTACTCATGTTTTTCATAGGTTTGATTCCGATTGCCCGTGATGGGTAGTCGGAATTTTTTATGATTTTTCCGACCAAGATTACACAAGCAAGATTCAACAACATCTCCTGGATACAGGGAATAATCTCACTGAGAGTATGCACTGTTCAGGATCCTGATCAACAGATTCAGATAAGTCTTGCCAAGCACTGCCGCTCACGAGATGAGGTCCAGAAATAATCTCACTGAGATTACCCAGCTCGAAGTGTGCAGGTTTTCTGCACAGTTCCTCCTGAGCAAGATGAGTCTGATGGCATCAAGATGGATCCTTCACACTGTCAATAACCTCAGTGAGATTATCACAGGATCAGCGATGGTAATCAACAGGATCGATCCCTTTTCCACCAGTTAACAATTATTAAGGAATTACTTAACATCCTTTAACGTGATTTCCTTGCGTATATCAGATATTATTCGTATCTTTGCATCAGAAATAAGAAACAAAAGTCAAACATTAAAAACAAAAGGAATTATGAAACTGAGTGATTTATCAAGCAAGAAACTTTTCGAGGTGGTTTCGAACAACCAGACTCTAAGGCAGTCTTTCGATGAGTATGTTTGGGAATGTGAGTGGGACTATATATCAGACAAACTCAAAGTAATGGAGCCTGCTATCGCAAACTACGAGATTGGTATATGTAACCATAACTACCTGAGAATCAAGGACTACGATTTGTTCGTATATTATGCACGCAAGTGTGAGAAGGATTTCGGACTTTCCACAAAATGTGAGAAACTGCTTTCAATCTGTGAGAAACTTTCTGGAACAAACCTTTTCAACTATTATGCAAAGGCATTTGCAAGTATGTGGTTCAACGAGGAAGTTCAGGATGTCGTTAAGTGGTGTGAGGACACAAGTTATAAAGTGTATAGCGGACAATATGATTCAGACCTCGATGACTATATGTCCTGCTGGGCTGAGAACGTACACTATATCTATAACGATGAAGACGGATGCGTATATGAGCCGATGAAGAAAGTCAAGTAAAGCAAATTGACAATACTGAAAATTGCACCTACAATATTGTGGGTGCTTTTTTGTTTTCAGATATACTGGACCAGAACCTTGGAGGAGATGTCTGACCAGATCGATCCAGGGGTTTACTCTCACTGAGATTACTAACTGTTCAGGATCCTGAGCGGCGTTGCCATAGCATCCCTCGTTCGGATGTAGTTTACCAGATCTGGATACAGCAGATAACCTCAGTGAGATTATCCTGAATCGGCGATGGAGATTCTCCAGGATCGATCCTTTATCTTTACTTCCTTGATATATGTTAATTATTCTTAACCAACAAAAAATAATTGCCCAAATGCTTGCATAATTAAAAATAAATTCGTATCTTTGCACCAAAGATATAAGTTAAACATCAAATACATTACAATTATGAAACTATCGGAACACTTTATGAACGCAAACTCCTACTCTCAGGGGGTTGAGGCTTGGTGCAGGAAACTGTACTATGAAATGACTGGAAACAAAATGTCCTATACTTTCGTATCGGATATGGCTCTCGAAGACTTCACAGGCGACACGACAAACGTTGACTGGATCTATAACAAGATCAAAAAGGAATGGCTTAACGATTACAAGGCATTTACTGAGGTCTGCATATCTATAAATCTACTCGCTTGGGCAAACGACAAACTTGAACAGCAGGGTTTCGATGGTAGATCGATCTTCACGGAATACTACTCTGAACTATACTACAAAGCAAGGGATACCTTCTACGAACACTACAAGGGTAAGAGTGAAGAGATAGACTACTTCTACTCTATGACAGATTAGGCATTTCTACTCTCATAAGCATAATTTTGTCGATGCGGATCCGTCGTGATGACGGGTTCGCATTTTTATTTCATACAACTGGTAGGAGTTGTTGTCCACACGAGCTGAAGAGCTTCAGGTCCCAGTTGTAATCTCAGTGAGATTAACAAGCTCGCGGGGAAGCCCTCCTCTGTTGGACAGCAGGTTGCGTTATTTATAAAGGATGGATCGATCCTGATGGAACTCATCGTCCATCCTGATCAACATCCAGTATAATCTCACTGAGAGTATTTCCTGTACGAGAAGGCAGGATGGATCCGTGGACAGGATTCCTATTATTTTTTCAGATAAAATCCCGTTAACATTATTTAGGAAATTCCTTAAATCTTTTTAACTATATTTTGTTGCATATTTCAGGATTATTTTGTACCTTTGTATCAGATAAAAGATAAACAATTAGTTATAACCAAAAAACAAAAGTATTATGACAAAAGTTACATCATTAGACCAGTTGAAGGAAATGATTGCAAATGGAGTACACGATTACTTCATTGCACTCAACGGAGGATTCCGCAGTTCAAAGTTCCTTGACTATTCAACAAAGTCAGGAAAGTTCTACATTATGAATGAGATTGACGGCTCGGAGCAGAATCTGAATGAGAAGCATTTCATGAACCGTGACTACACTAACGTAGGTTATGCTATGACCGTAGGTGCTTTGTTCGCTTATGAGGACTATCAACAGAACTAAAAATTAAAAATCATGAAAGATAAATTAAACTATATCACAAACCTTGTAAAGGATTTGGGAAACGTAAGACTTGGTAAAGCTTGCGGTAAATATCACGAACTGATAGATAACGATACAGATATTATTGCAATATCGTTCGCAGGAAAGTATGGTTACGAACAAACCAACATCAAAGACTTGGATGCCAAAACGGTAAATACAATATATGATGATTTGTATAAAGACTTCGGCGAGCAGGACTGATAAAATCAATAACACAATATACTGGGTGAGGGATTAAATTCTCTCACCCTTTTACTTTGTCAAAGAATCGGATCGATCCATTCTAAGTAAACTTCACACAGAGTCTACTGACCAATATCAGCCTTCGCACACTGGAGATAATCTCAATGAGATTCTTTACTGTTCACGGATCTGAGCCACGGGTTCATCAGAGCAGTTGATGGTGATAAATGACCAGAATGGATCGATCGCGATCAGGATATACTCTCACTGAGATTATAACCTGTTGATGATCCTGAGCATCTCGTGATCAACTGTATGTTCACGACAGTTCCGCTGCCAAGACCACTGCCGTCGGCGTATTTTAATCTCAATGAGATTATCACCAGGACTGAAGGAGATGGGGACTCCTCATTCACATCCACCTGATTATCAGTTAGTTACATTCATTTTTAACAAATTATTAACACTTCAAATTTGCATATATCATATATTTTTTGTATCTTTGCATTAACAAAATAAGATGCTTATGGATAATAGTCACGAGATTTATCAGGTATTCAGTGAGGGTGAAAGCCACTCGCTTGTTATTGACAACGTAGATACCTACGATGAGGCTATCAGGTTGTATGAACAAAAGGACGGATTCCTTCTTCTGGGCGTTGACGCACCTACTGCGTTCGATGTTATTTTAGCAAGACCTTACGGTATGTGTTTAATTTCATAAAAAACAAAAAGATTATGCTTGACAAGAGATTAGAACTGAATGAGAAGCAAAAGGAACTCGTAAAGAGATATTCCGAGATTTGCAGTGAGATGATGGATGCCAATATCAAGGCTGTCTATCGAGTTGATGACCTGTTCTTCATTAACGGTGACAACGTTATAGAACTAAACTTCATTGACTACATTGATGATGAGGATGAACTTGGTGACATTGTAGAGGTACAATTTGATGACCTTACCTGCCGCCACTACCCGTATGACTTCGCAGTCGGTGTGAGAGATGAACAAAGTTTTGCGGCTTTAGTCAAAAAATAAAATGGTCGGGGTTCCAAAAAGGAATCCCGATTTTTATTTGGAAAAAGACTTCCTGTCCACGACGCTCTTGCCTGCCACGCGAGCTAAACAATCTCAGTGAGATTATTATCACCCAAGGAGGAGATGATGTCGATTCTCGACTCGGATCGATCCATTCCTTAAAAAAGGTTAACACATGAAAAATAATTCATGAATTGCTTGCATGTTCCAAAAATTATTCGTATCTTTGCACAAACAAAACAATAAAGGTATGAAGAAGTTACAATTAAGACAAGTAGGTGACAAGGTTCATTTCGGAGCATATGGTGATTTCTCGGACTGCTCAAAGGTTTACGAGATTAAGCAGATACATGAATGTGAACTATTTTTGGGTGGTGTTCAGTACCATCTTGAAGATAACGAAGGACATTCAGTAGTTGCGTTCAGCGATGAAGTAAGGTTGATAAACTAATGGTTCTTCCATAGTGTATAAAGTAATGTTTGATGTTTGTATTGCCACTCCTTTATAAGGGGTGGCTTTCTCTTTATATACATGACATGTTCAAACGCGGAACAACTGGTCATCCGCCTTCAGGACCTGAACGTAATCTCAATGAGATTAAACCCTGGTAGACCAGACTTCCGCCATCTCAAGGGACTTCAGACATTATTGTAAGGATCGATCCTATCATTTATTTCTCAAAACATTTCTAACTTATTGATACAGAATATTTTAGGAATAATTCTCAAAATCTTTTGTAAAATAATTTTCAATAAAATTTGAAAAATAAAATGGAAACAAGTCCAAGACATCATCTACTGTATCCCCCAGATCAAGATTCATAATAACCTCAATGAGATTATTACCAGATGTTGATCGCCATCAACAGGTTCATCAGGAGTACCTGTACCTGACGTTCGTCCTGATCAGCAGGTCATCATACTCTCACTGAGATTATAACTTGGAAGAAAGGATCCATCCAGCTGGATGAACAGTTCATTCCAGTTCCACAACCCGTGCTTGAGAATGAAGAAAAGCTCCTCGAACAGTTGGTACTCTCACTGAGATTATTACCAGGAAGTCTTCACCTGCAGTTCCTGCATCAGGGTTCTGACCAGAAGTGCTTGAGTCGTACTTCCTGGATCACGTCCAGTGATAATCTCACTGAGGTTATCCAGCTGTCCCCAGATCGATCCACTCGTGTGGACATCTCGTCGCTAATACAATAAAAAAGTTTCGGCTATCCTCACGGACAACCGAAACCACAAAACACATATGACTAACTTAAACCCCTTTTACCACTGTTGGAAGTCGTGTACCCAAGAGAAGTCATCGTGCAGGAACTCTGCATCGAAATCTTCCTCTATGAGAGTTGACTCTATTCGTTTCGCAACCATATCATCTGTCAGACTATCTATCTTCTCATCGAACTCGAAGATGTCCTGACTGTCGATTGTACTTACTGCAATCGTTCCATTCTCGCCTGCCAGTAACTTGTAGTTACCTTTTGCCGTTTCAATAATCCTTGCCATAATGTTGTGATGTTTAAATGTTTAACTTTTATACCGCAAAGTTAGCAATAATATTCTATATTACCAAACATTTCACGTTAAAGAACATTAACGGATTGTGAAAAGATGTTAACGAATTCCAAGTAAATCCCCACAGACGTTGGGCTTCCCGACAGCATAATAATCTCAGTGAGATTATCACCAGCAGGAAGTCATGACCATCAGGTCGTCAAGAGCCTCATCAACATAAGTGAAGTACAGAATGGATCGATCTGGATCACTGAATACTCTCATTGAGATTATCAACAGCAGGTGATCTGTTTTACCAGGAGTTCTCGTCGGATAAATATTCAAATCAACGATAATCATAATGTACACAATAGATTGGTCTAAGGCACCATTATACTACGATTTCTTCAATTCAACAAAGTCAACACAAGTCGGAAGCTTGATAGGTGAACTCGGTTTCGTTAATTCAGCAGAACCTAACGAGCAGGTAAAGTCCATGACGATAAAATACACAATGAAGGGATTGTCACTTCTAGGAAAGACAGTTAAGCTTGGAAGCTATACAGATAATCTGACAGAAGATGCAATAAAGGAAATAAACAAAGACAAAATATATACAGTCCAGACAAAGCTTCACCTTGATGTTCTTACAAAATATGTGGAGATGATGTCGGAAATCACATTGATTGTTATAGAGAATTACGAGGAGGATGAAGAAACAAAACAAAGGGATAAAGAATATACGTTCACATTCCCTTACAGGACAATCTTCAACGCACTGTAAGTAACCTCAGTGAGATTATATAACGCCGATCGATCCCATCACAGCAGTCGTCATATCCTGTGATAAATATGAAAACAGTTATTGAAAGATGAAAGGTTCAGTATACCTGCTTACTGATGGTGAACTATACAAGATTGGAGTAACAAGAGGCTCCATAGACAAACGTATCGCAAAGCTTCAGACTGGGAACCCATACACGATACAGATGGTATCACACTACGATACTGACAAACCATTCAAGCTTGAGAAGATTCTACATTTCAAGCATTCGTCACAGAGAATAAACAACGAATGGTTCCAGCTTACGAATGAAGATGTATCCAACTTCAATAACGAATGTTCAGAAATAGAGAAGATGCTCGAATCAGTTAAGGATAACCCGTTCATGGGATGAAGGTCCCAGTTGCAATCTCAATGAGATTATAACCTGGTCCAGAAGGCAGGAAGTTCTTGTCATATTTTTCTGAAAGAAAAAACGAAAATAAATATAAAGAAGATTTTCGATGAAACTCTCAAAATAGTTTTGGGAGTATATTCTTAAATTCTTTTCTGTTTTTCATAATTGTTTTTGGTCGGTATGGCGGTTCGTGAGAATAGCCATACCTTTTTGTTTAAGATTACTAATATTAATTTCAAAATTTAAATCCATAAATTCACAAATTTAAATTCACAAAAATAAATTAGGTTTATTTACCTAATAATTTCAAGCTTAGGTAGATTCACCTAACCAACATCACAAGGATCGATCCACCGCGATGGACAGATCTCCTGCTTCCGATAACCTCAGTGAGATTATAAAAGAATTCTGAAGGAGCATCTCCAGGAAGAGTACCTCTGACATTCTCATCAGAAAATTGAATATTATTCTTAGAAAAATATTGAAAATATTTTTACAAATAATTTCTGTAAATATCTGAAAATTAATTAGTTAGATTATTTTATGAATGGATCGATCCTTACAATAATGTCTGAAGTACCTGCAGATCAACGATGGACTCTTCGTCCAGTTTAATCTCAATGAGATTACTTTGAAGCCAGTCTTCTCTTCACCAGGGTCTGACAACACGTCGTGGTAATGGAAAACAAAAAAGGGATTCCTTCTCGGAACCCCTCTTTATTTTCTCTCGGATTTTTAAAGCTCGTACTCAACTCCGTCAATCTCGATTGTTACGATGTTCTCGAACTTTACTGACTGCGGATAAACCTGCTTGTCGGGTGTAAGTCCTTCTGTAAGCTGACGCTCGGAGTAGTCCTTATCCTTGATTTCCCACTCGTTGATAAGTTTAAGCTGCTCTGCGGTAGCTGGCTTTCCGTCAACCAGATACTCTTTCGTACCCTTGTTGTCGAGGTCGAGATAGCAACGCACATAGAAGTTTGCGCCGTACTTGATAATCTTGTTCACGATGAACCACTCTCCCCACGGCAACTCCCTGCTCTCGAAAGTGTTGGTCGAGCCGTCAGCTTTAAGAGCCTCGTTCACACGTTCCTCGTATGTACCACCACCATAGAGATAGGTAGTAACGGTCTTGGTTTCAACCTTGTTCACAGGAACCCACTTGCGACCTTCCTTCTTGTAGAAAGGATTGTTGGTCTTGTTCATCTTACACTCCTTGCGCAAAACAACGGTAATCGTTTCGGCACTTGTCTTGTCGAGCAACTGAATCAAATCGTTCTCAGTAATTTTCTTAGCCATAATTCTAACTATTTAAGTGAATACTATTTAATTGTTTAACTTTGATACTGCAAAGTTAATCATTTTTCTCCAATATTCCAAATTTTATTGCAAAAAGTTTTGTTAAAAAATATTAAAATGTTAACAGATGTTAATTCCTAAAAAATATTTTTGAAGCTAATCCGCTGATGCTGAGGCTGTTATACTCTCAGTGAGATTATTTCACGGGGCATCTCAAGATTCAGATCGATCGACTCACCATACCCTTATCCGACTACAACAAGATATACCTGTCCAACTCACCCTCCTCATCTTCCTCCAGAAAATAATCTCAATGAGATTACCCAGCCGTCATCCAGATGAGGAGTTCGAGTGGACATACCGTGCGTAGGATGACTTCGGATGGATCAAGATTCACAATAACCTCAATGAGATTACTTACGGTTCGAGAAGGAGGATCGATCCTTGCCAAGCAGACTTCACTGACGCTACTGCAGGTGAAAGGTCCTGTTGATACTCTCAGTGAGATTATCAGCCGCAGGCGATCCTGATCCATCTCCGTCGGACAGTACAAACCATAACAAAAAAAGAGCGACACATCTCCCGATGAGCCGCCCCTAATATGAACAACAACCTATGGAATTACATCATACCGATAATAAGACCGAGCATATCCTCAATATCCAACTCCGACAGAGGTGTACCCAACTTTTCTTTCAGGTCATCAGAGCATACATACTCGATGTTGAACTTGTCGCCCTCAATGTCGTACTCTCCCTCGTTCAGAGGAAATTCATCATCACCCTTGTACCTGTCACATACGGTCTGCAACGTACCCATCTTGGTTTCCATACTGATGATAACCTTGTCACGCTTGTCCTCAACCATTTCAAGACGATAGGTGATACCCTCGATTGTAACTAACTTTCCATTTAACTTTGCCATAATCACTAAGTTTTAATTGTTAATACTAATGTTTCTTTTGATATTGCAAAGATACTACAAATTTCCCATATATACAAGCGAAAACGAAAATATTTTGTTAATAAACCTTTAATCATCACGTTAAAAGATGTTAACACAAAACACAAAGGCAACGCCGAAGAGAAGGACTCTGTTCAGGAAATAACCTCAGTGAGATTATCACAGCAGGAAAGAATGCGATATCCAGGAACTGTCGCTGCCGAACAGCAACCCTTGAGCAGCTCATCTCAGATCACCAACTGCCCATACTCTCAATGAGATTATATTACGATCAACACGGGCAGTAGATTCCTCAACAAGGTTCCATATAAAATATCGGAAATCTTTTCGGAAAAAATATCAAGAATAAAATCCAAGAAAATTCTCGGAAATATTCTTCATCGACTTCCTTGCCTGAGGATACAGGATGTAATCTCACTGAGATCGATCCGAACAGGGAATCACCTGCATCGACTTCAGTACAGTTCTCTTAATGAGTCTCACCGACATCCAATGCTCAGGATGGATCGGAATATAATCTCATCGAGAGTATTCACAGTGTGAGAAGGTCGATCGATCCTTTTATATCACCTGACCAAATCCTTATCTGACGCTCGTTCAGGATCACCTAGTCATCATACTCTCAATGAGATTATTCCAGCGGGTCTTCACCCCACTCATCTCATCGTTCCCTTTACTCGGATTTGGTAAAAAATCTTTACAAAATTGAACATCGATTTTGAAAATTCCATATATATGGCAAATCAAAATTAATTTTTCGTAACCACTTGATTTTGAACCAGTTATTTAATTATATCAAAAATCATCACTTCAATATCAGTTTGGTAAAAAATCTTTACAAAATTAATATCAATAAAAAGAAAAGCCCAGTCTCCCGACTAAGCCTTTCATTAAAAATAAACTAAAAAACTAAAACCCTCTTAATATTATGACAAAAATATATTCAATTAGAAAGCATCCATATTATGAGAGCTACGAACAGACAGAACAATAAGAACCATCCGAATCCGTCACCCAGGTAGACAACTCCGAACATTCCACCGAAGAAGAAAATTATTTCCTTCAGCACCAACCATAACATTGGTATTACGAATATCAGTACCAGAAGCACGAAGAATATTTTTATTATAGTTCCCATAACTTTTACTTTTATTTGTTTCTTATTTCTACTGCAAAGATACAACTTTTTTACGGAATATGCAAATAATAACAGTTAAATTTTGTAAACCCTGGATTAAAAGATGTTAACGCATAATAATCTCACTGAGAGTATTACCAGCCAAGAAAGGAGTATCTGTCGTCACACACTTCCACTCCACATTGCAAAGATGATGAAAAAAACCTAAGTTACCAAATAATCGCACGCCGTTTAACATTGCTTAACAGTAGGTAATCTCAGTGAGAGTATTAACAGCGACGAAGCAGTACACCTCTGTGGAACGACATCCTCCACGACAGGTAACACCATCGCGCTCAACCTGCGGGATACAGGAACTACTCTCACTGAGATTATAAGAACGCTGAACCAGAAAGACTCTCTTGACCAGACTCCTGGTCAAGACAAATCTCCATCGCTGGATCGATCCGTACTCTCAATGAGATTATCACCAGACGTTGACATCCGACGGAAGTATCCATTCAACTCTGACCAACATTACTGAGCATCGCGTTTATCAGATTATACTCTCATTGAGATTATCACCAGAACCTGTGCAGGCATTCTGCACACCAACTCCTGCCACCCGAAGTCATGCTCAGGATCTGCAGGTGAAGAATTCAGGATATAATCTCATTGAGAGTATCATCCAGTAAACAAGGAGGTTGATCATGACGAACGAGTCGCTTCCAACAGTAGAATATTCTCAATGAGATTATAGCACGCCGAAGAAGGACACCATCTTCTCAAGCACGCAATCTCAACGCAGAGTTCATCGCGGGTTGATCGATCCATACTCTCAATGAGATTATCACCAGCCTCAACCAAGGAAGGGTTCACCGACGATACTTACTCTACACACAACAAAAAAGTTTCGGCTATCCATCACGGACAACCGAAACCAATCAATAACTAAAAACCTAAAACTATAAATATGGCTAAACCTTTGACTTCAATCTATCACAAGATACAACCTTGCTTACCTCGCAGCAATATTTTCCGCACATATATCTCGGCATACAATCAACGAAACCATTCTTTATGATTGGCTTGCTGCTCTTCCTATACATAGGACAACCTATCGCTATACATCTGCTCTTTTCCATATCTCACATATTCTTTATAACCCATAAATCAAAATGACAATCAGCAAGTTCGCAGTTCCTACGGCAGAACTCTCTGCGCTGATTAAAAGGCAACCTACCATAGACATAACAAGACTTGCAGCTGCCGCCACTTACACACTCCAAATATAATTGGTCGCGTGTTCCGTCCATATTCTGACGAATCGTACTTACTATATCTTTAATCTTTGCCATATCTCTATCTTTTATATTGCAAAGATACTACATTTCCACCATATATCAAAACAAAAACGAAACTTTTTTGTTAACAAACCTTTAACGTTAACAATCTTTAACACTCACTATACAAAGACAAACACACAGAGGAGTATAATCCTCAGCGTCATCCTACTCTCAGTGAGATTATAAACCAGACATCGATGGTCATAGAAGTCCGACTACGACTTCGACAAATTTATCAATCTCATCCATCCCTCCTACTTGATCGATCCATACTCTCAGTGAGATTACATTCCAGTGACAACAGTCCCCACCAGGGTCTGACCACTTCTTCCACGACAGGTTCATAAGCGATCAACCTCAGGATTCCACAGGGAATACTCTCAGTGAGATTACATCACGCCGCATCAGACTCACTGCTGTCGGAACTCATCTTCAACCAACCATACAACAAAAAAAGATTCGACACCCAATTCAAGGTGCCGAACCCAAGCGCATATTTAGCAGTCACATTGCCTAACCTAACATTCTTTTCTCATATCCCTCAACGAAATCCATCAAATCGTCAAGCCAGCCGTTCACACAAGCAACACCGAAAGCAAATACTGATACAAGTATCATAGGACTACCTATATACCAAGTGTCTTTGGTCATAAGGAATAAACCTAATACCCACATCAACACTATTACCAAGCAGAACAGAATTTTAAATACATACTTTGCCATAATTACTAAGTTTTAATATTGTTATTTACTATTTCTAATGCAAAGATACAACTTTTCTGCGATAAACTGGGCATTTATACATTCTTTAACACTATATTTAACCATTATTAACACATTTTGTAAAGATTTTTTACCAAACATAATAAAAGCATCACGTCAATAACCAGTTTTATAACCAGTTGACTACCAATCACTTACAAAATCGTAATCAAAATTGCCATATATAGGGATTTTTTAATAATCAACTTCAATTTTGTAAAGATTTTTTACCAAAACCGAGAACAAGCACGAGATGAAGGTGAAGACCTCGGCAAATTACTCTCACTGAGATTATCGCACGGGCCGAGATGCCATTCAGCTCCATGAACAGTATGTTCAACATCAGCGATAAGGCCAATGGCAAGATCAAAAGGTGAAGACTTCAGGATATAATCTCATTGAGAGTATCTACAGTGGACATCATGAGGTAGATCATCTCCAACAGTAATGGTAGTACGGTTGAGAAGGAGGAATTCCATCAAGGACCTCAGGATAATCTCATTGAGAGTACTACCAGGACCGTCCAGGAAGGGTTCGGAAGGGGTATATATAGGGTATATCGGATATGGTATATAGTATGGGTATTGGGTATATTGTGCATGGAAAGTAAGGCAGAAATGTGTGATGAATGGATCGATCTTTTTGTGTGACAAATCAGTGAGGCAAATGTTCCACGTGAAACGTTACACTATTCGGTAGACTAATCGGTAGAGTATTCGGAAGTGTTAACGGAAGCTAATACAAAAGTGTGTTAGGAAATGTTAACAGATGTTAACGATGAGTGATGAAAGAAATTGTTGATGGAAGTGAATGAGATCGATCGACTCGGAAGTTTATTCTCAGTGAGATTAAAAAGCAACCTTCAGAAGCCCTGATCTGGTGCTATTTGGAAGGGGGTAAAATAGGGGTATCTGGAAGGGGGTTGAACGTGGGTATTTAATGGATCGATCTATTTTTATAATAATTTTCCGAATTCTTTTATTTTTTATCACTAAACATTTATCGATAAACGATAAACTTTTATTAATTTTCGATTAACATGATCGATCTATTTTGGTGGAAGATCGATCTATTTTTGATTGTATAAAAAATATACTTCGTATATTAATTTTATGATTTGATTTTTGTACAAATCATAGACATTTTTGTCCTGTCTGACAGACTGTCATGTTCATAAGTGTCTGATAATCAGTTACTGTTCATAAAAATTTTCAAAAACTGAAGAAAAAATCAAAAAAATTTTATGTTTTGATACTATAATGTTATTGAAAAAATATTAAATAATTATTCAAAAAGTTAGAAGGATCGATCCTTACAGTTAATTTTTTATTAGATTTTCTTGGTTGGTTTATCTATATATTGTATAAGGATCGATCCTAATATTATAGTTTATATTTCTCTACTTGTTCTTTTGTATATTTTATATGTCCGTCTCTGTCCAATACATTTCCTTCATCATCTACTCTAAGCCAGTAGTACGGCCATGTACATTTAACACCAACATCTTCTGCCCAACATTCACCTCTTCTGAAGAACTCACATTGTATTCCTGCACATTCTGGAATTGCTCCATTATGTGTTGATATCATATTTTGAAAAGCTTTAAATCTTTGTCCTATACCTTTTCCCCATCCTGGTTTATTTGTTATGAAGTCTTGTGGTTTTCTTGATTTTATTCTTGTCATTTTTATTTTGTTTATT
>Ga0310694_10002536_pt1 | contig 18639 bp, 13 predicted proteins | sample 174DNAGHGhighgp2_FD_203884 | JGI IMG/M metagenome (GOLD analysis project Ga0310694, IMG submission 203884) | Sheep rumen microbial communities from Palmerston North, Manawatu-Wanganui, New Zealand - 1742 DNA GHGhigh gp2 (v2) (version 2) | ecosystem: Host-associated > Mammals > Digestive system... | reverse complement strand
CGATGTCGGCGGGAGTAACCATCGGGCGCACCTGCACGGGATCTGGAGCTATGTTCATCTTGATAATCTCGCTCTCCTCACTCTTGCTGGGATAGCCGATGAGCACCTTCATCAAGAAACGGTCCACCTGGGCCTCGGGCAGCGGATAAGTACCCTCCTGCTCAATGGGATTCTGGGTGGCCAGCACGAGGAACGGGTCATCGAGACGGAATGTCTGCTCACCGATGGTCACTTGGCGTTCCTGCATGGCCTCGAGAAGGGCGCTCTGCACCTTGGCAGGGGCACGGTTGATCTCGTCGGCAAGGACAAAGTTGGCAAACACCGGTCCTTTCTTGACCTCAAACTGTTCCTTTTTAATACTGTATATCATCGTACCCACCACATCGGCGGGGAGCAAGTCGGGCGTGAACTGGATGCGCGAGAAGCGAGCGTCAATCAGCGATGCCAGTGTGCTGATGGCCTTGGTCTTGGCCAAGCCGGGCACACCCTCGAGCAGCACGTGCCCGTTGGCAAGCAACGCGATGAGCAACGAGTCCACAAGATGCTTCTGGCCCACGATGGTCTGATCCATGCCTTGACGGATCATGTTCACGAAGTTACTTTTACTTGCAATCAGGTCATTCAATTCCCTGATATTGACTGTTTCTGCCATAATAATAATATTGTTTTTTCTCTTTTAAAGTCCTTATTTGCTTTTTTACAACGTGCAAAAATACATCATTACCCAACATCCCCGCGTGAAAATCACGTTAATTTAACAAATATATTGTTAAAAGATTAACAATGTAATGATGTCGCAACGTCTCTTGTCCTGCCGAGCGAAAGCAATGGGTGTAGAACGGAAAAAGGGATAAAAAAAATCCCCGACTCGCGCCGCGGATCATTTTGAAAAAATCTAATTAACCTCTAATACCATTAACATAAACCTTAAAACTAAATCTTAACTTTCATGGCAATAACCCCATGCCTCACGGCATCGATTGTATGCCTTCTTGAAAAATGTGCTGCAAAATTAGTGCTAAATATGTTTTTAAACATAATTTTTGAGCAAGAAAACGCATTTCATTAACTTTATTTAACACATATAAGCCATTTTTCAGTAAAAAAGACTACTAAAAGAGAGCTAACTGGCCCATATAGACCAATTAGCCCTGTTTGTTGACTGGCTGTCGCCGCAACAGGCGACAACCAGTGGAGGATTACTTGTAAGAGAAGAGCAAGTACTGGTAAGGCTGAAGCGGGAACCACTCCTTGAGTTCTACCTGCTCGCCTGTCATCAGGTTGGTGACAGTCCTGTTGGCCCACATGGCAGGCAGCTGGTAGCTGTGGGCATCACCCCTGACATTGACCATGACAAGCACATTGTCATTGTTGAGCACACGCTCGACACACAGCACGTTGTTCTGGTCGTCATCAAAGGGGTGCACCTTGCCGCTGCTGCGCAACGACGGGTGGGCATTGTAAACCGCAATGATCTTCTTGTACTCATTGCGCAGTTCGGGATTGGCATTCCAGTTGACCGGCACATAGTGGAAGAAATTGATGGTCTCGGGGTAGCCCACCTCCTGCGAGCCATAGACGAGCATTCCGCCATGCAGCATGGTTGTGGCTACAAATGCCGCCATCGAAGCACGCTGTCCGCCATATTGGGTGATGGGCGAAGCCTTTGTCGCCTCGTCATGATTGGTTGTGAAGCGCATCTTGAATTTGTCGGCTTTCAAGTCGGCATACTCGTGCTTGTCCACCTCGACCAGTTTGCCCACCTTGGCATCACCCTTCATCACCTCGGCGATGGCACCCATGAACTCCCACGCGTAGTTCAAGTCAAAGCCAGCGTCAAAGTTCTCGGGGTTGGCCCCCTCGGCAAGCATGATGAGCTTGCGCGGGTTGGCGGCAACACGCAGGGCGGTGATGGCTTCTCGCCAGAAGTCCACAGGCACCTGGTCGGCCACGTCGCAACGGAAACCGTCGATGCCGACGCTGTCCACCCAGAAGCGCATTGCATCAATCATCGCAGCGCGCATCTCCTTGTTATTGTAGTCGAGGTCGGCAACATCGGTCCAGTCGGTGCCCGGCGGATAGATGATGTGTCCCGTCGAGTCATGGGTGTACCAGTCGGGATGCTGTTTCAGCCACTCGTTGTCCCATGCGGTGTGGTTAGCCACCCAGTCGAGAATGACACCCATGCCGCGCTCGTGGCAGGCTGTGACGAGATCCTGCAAATCCTTGATCGTGCCGAACTCGGGAGCCACCGCCTTGTAGTCACGCACCGAGTAGGGCGAATTTTTGCTCTTCTCTTCACCGATGGGGTAGATGGGCATGATCCACAACATGTTGACGCCCAGGTCGGCAATGGTATCCAGGCGGGCAGTGACCGCCTTCAACGAATTGGAAGGGGCAAACACACGGGGGTTGACCTGATAGAGCACCACATCAGAGACCTCGGGCACCGCAAACACGTCGGCTTCATCTGTGGCCTGATGGCTGCCGGGCTTGCAGGCCACGATGAGCACCATCAGCCCCAGTAGTAATACAATTAATAGTTGTTTCATCTCAGTATTTAGTATTTTGGTTAATATATTTTCTAATGTCAGTGGGTTTTGAGTGACTGCTTGAAGAGCTCAAACTGCTCGGTGCTCACCTCGGTGATGGTGAGGGTGACGCGGCCATCGCCATCGGTGCCGATGGCGAACACCAGCACCTGGTCATCGACTGTGTAACCCGTCTCGATGGCCTGAGTCTCACTGTTGAGTCGCCAAGGTACTGCCATGCGGGCATCGCTGTCCTTGAGGGCGTTCTTGATGGCAAGTTTAGCCATCTCGGTGTCCTTGACTGCGGTGGAGAACATGGTGCAGCTGTTGTCGCTCATCGCCGTCTGGGTGAAGCCATATTTCTCACTCAGCCACAGGGCCACATCGGTGTAGTGATAGTGGCTGGCAGCAGCAGCCTTACGTCGGGCCTCGGCAGCGGCTTGCTGCTGGCGCTGGGCTTCTTGCTCCTGGCGCTGCTGTTTTTCTTGCTCTTTCTTGAGTCGTTCTTCTTCCTTGCGCTGTTTTTTCTCTTCAGCCTTCTTCTGCTTCTCGGCCTCACGCTGGGCCTTGGCTTCCTCACGGCGCTTTTCCTGTTCACGGCGTTGCTGCAAGCGCAGTTCGCGCTTTTCTTGCTCTCGCTTCTCTGCTTCGAGTTTGCGCTGTTCCTTGTCGCTGGCCGTTGCCTCTACCACAGGCTCAGCGACAGCATCGTCAACATGATTCTCAACGGTGATCTCTGTATCCTCATCGGGGATGACGACAGGCCGACGATCGCGCGTGCTGCGACGTGTCGGTTTGTCGGAGCTCTCGGTCTCGTCCTCAGTGTCCTGGGATGTCTTTTTGCCCAGCGACTTGTAATATCCGGCCGTCTCGGTGATACTGACGTAGTAGGTGCCGTCCTCGAGCGCCTTGCGCTTGAGGCTGAAGCGGAACTTGTTTTTCTCGTAGCGGAATTCCTTCCAGTAGGTCGTGTTGGTCATGTGCCAGTCGCCCACCGCCTTGATATCGTCATAGCTGGCCATGAGACGGTCGATCATGTTGCGCACCTTCTTGCTATTGAGTCCTTCAGGGGTGTTCAGGAAATAAGAGACTTCACCCTTGAGACGCTGCTGCTCGATATCGCCTGCACTGGGCGTGTAGTAGTACTCAAAGTAGTTGCGGCCCACAAACGTGTCGTTGACCACTTCATCGAGATACCACTCCCACTCCGGCGCTTGCTGGGCGGGTTGTGGGAATGCCGTCAACGCGAGGCATGCCAGCAGACTCAACAGGATGCTTTTTATTCTCATAGGCACAAATCCGATTTGGTTGCGAAGGCAAAGTTATACAATTATTCTGAAAATGCACAAAATATCACCTCAAAAACTTGCTGTAATCATTTCATCCCGCCAGATTGATGGTATTTTCAAGAAGTGTGATTATCTTTGCGAGAGAAAATCCAACCGACTGCTATATGAAATTGAGACATCTCCTAATCAGTATTGTGGCCGTTGCAGCTGTACTGCCTGCCGCTGCCGATGTGCACCCCCGCTACACCACGATGGTGAGCGACGCGACAACGACCTATGTCACCAAGAGACCGCCTGCCGAGGAACGACTGTTCACCAGCAAGATCATCGAGCAGCGCATCAAAGAAGTGCTCAAGAAGATCAAGGGCAATCCGCGCCTGGCATGGATGTTTGAGAACTGCTTCCCCAACACGCTCGACAGCACGGTGCATTACCGCACCGGCGACGATGGCGAGGACGACACCTTTGTATATACTGGTGACATTCACGCGATGTGGCTGCGCGACAGTGGTGCCCAGGTGTGGCCCTACGTGCGCTATGCCAAGCAGGACGAGAAGCTGCGCCACATGCTGCGCGGCGTGATTCTGCGCCAGTTGAAGTGCATCGTGCTGGATCCCTATGCCAACGCCTTCAACGACGGTCCCACGGGCAGCCAGTGGGAAAACGACCTGACCGACATGAAGCCCGAGCTGCATGAGCGCAAGTACGAGATCGACTCGCTGTGCTACCCCATCCGCCTGGCCTATGAGTACTGGCTGGTGACGGGCGACGACAGCATCTTCGGCGACCTGTGGCAAGAGGCCATGCAGGCTGTGCTGCGCACCTTCAAGGAGCAGCAGCGCAAGGGCGGCAACAAGGGCCCGTACAAGTTCATGCGCCGCGACATCGACGCCAAGTCGTCGCTCACATGGTATGGCTGGGGGCCTCCCGTCAATCCCGTGGGGCTGATTGTGTCGTGTTTCCGTCCCAGCGACGACGCTACCGTGCTGCCCTTCCTGGTGCCCAGCAACTTCATGGCTGTCAGTTCGCTGCGCAAGGCGGGCGAAATCCTCAAGAAAGTCAACCACAACGATGCATTAGCCGGCCAATGCCTTGACCTGGCCCAGGAAGTGGAGGATGCCCTGCACAAGTATGCCATCGTCGATCATCCCAAATACGGCAAGATCTATGCCTATGAAGTGGATGGTTGGGGCGGACGCGTTCTCGCCGATGATGCCAACGTACCCAGCCTGCTGGCCATGGGTTACCTGGGCGACGTGCCCATGGACGACCCCATCTACCGCAACACGCGCCGCTTTGTCTGGAGCGAGGACAACCCGTGCTTCTTCAAGGGCAAGGCAGGCGAAGGCATCGGCGGTGCCCACACGGCCTATAACCTCATCTGGCCCATGAGCATCATGATGAAGGCCTTCACAGCCGAGAGCGACGAGGAAATCTCCTGGTGCATGCGGCAGCTGCTCACCACCGACGCCGGCACGGGCTTCATGCACGAGTCCTTCCACAAGGACGATGCCTCACGCTACACCCGCGCCTGGTTTGCCTGGCAGAACACCCTGTTCGGTGAACTGGTCATCCACCTCATCGACAGTGGCAAGACCGACCTGCTCATCCATTGTCTGGACTAGACACCGGGGCTGATAAAATTCAAAAAAACCTTTTACAATCCCTATCAAATATTAAAATGATGGGGATTGTCATTTTTAAAAGTCAAAAGCATTACCTTTGCGCCACATTTGCATCAAGATTTTTGACCAATGAAAGAATACAGACTTCTCACAGACCAGCAAATCAATGCCTTGAAAAAAAACGACTGTTGGGCTCAAGACTGGAATGAAATACAAGTAACTGATGACTTTGACGTGAAGCGCTGTCACCGCGTGCAGTTCTACGGATGGGCACGGCTGGGCAGCAGCGAAGGAACCGTCGAGATTACCGAGGGCTTTGTCAAGAACTGCGGCATCTACAATGCCACGTTGCGCAATGTGACCATCGGCGACAACTGCCTCATCGAGAACATCGGCAACTACCTGAACAAGGTCAACATCGGTGACGCGTGCTACATCTCCAACGTGAGCACCATCGACACCGTGGGCGAGCCCAACTATGGTCAAGGGCACACAATAGCCGTGCTCAACGAGGTGGGGGATGGCAACCTGATGCTGCTCGACGGACTGAACAGCCAGCTCGCCGCCCTCATGGTCAAGCATGGCGACAACAAGCCGCTGATGGAAGCCATCAAGCGCATGGTGGCCCAGTCGGTGGCAGCCTCACGCCCCGAGTGCAGCACCATCGGCAACCACGTGCGCATCATCAACACGGGCGTCATCATCAACACGATAGTCGATGACGGTTGCCAGATATGCGGCGTGTCACGGTTGAGCAACTGCACCATCAGCAGCACAATAGAGAATCCCATCATCATCCGCACGGGTGTCATCTGCGAGAACACCATCATCAGTGGCGGGTCACACCTCAACGGCAGCGTCAAGTTGACCGACTGCTTTGTGGGCGAGTCCTGCCACCTGGAGAACGGTTTCACCGCTGCCAGCAGTGTCTTTTTTGCCAACAGTTACATGTCCAACGGTGAGGCTTGTGCCGCCTTCTGCGGCCCGTTCACGGTGAGCCACCACAAGAGTTCGCTGCTCATCGGCGCGATGTTCTCGTTCTACAACGCGGGCTCGGCGACCAACTTCAGCAACCATGCCTACAAAATGGGTCCCATGCACTACGGCGCACTGGAGCGCGGCTGCAAGACCGCCAGCGGTGCCTATCTGCTGCTGCCGGCCAACATCGGCTCGTTCAGCGTGCTGTTCGGCAAACTGATGTACCACCCCGACACGCGCGACCTGCCCTTCTCATACCTGATCGCCTATGGCGACACGATGTACCTCAAGCCCGGCCGCAACTTCGCCACCGTGGGTCTGTACCGCGACATCCGCAAGTGGCCCAAGCGCGACAAGCGCTATCAAGGGGAGCACCGCAGCGTGGTCAACTTCGACTGGTTGAGCCCGTTCACCATCAGCGAGGTGCTGCGCGGCAAAAAGATTCTAGAGAACCTGCGCGCCGCCAGCGGTGACAAGGTGAGCACCTACAACTATCATGAGTATGTCATCAAGGCGCCCTTGCTCCACAAGGGCATCAAGTACTATGACATGGCCTTGCGCATCTACATGGGCGCCGTGCTCAAGCGCCACAAAGCCGTGCCTCCCGTCTCGACCGACGGTGAAGGCAACTGGATTGACTTGATGGGCCTGCTGATGCCCCAGAGCGCCGAGGACAAGATGATTGAGGACATCATCGCCGGCCGTCTCGACACCATCAATGCCGTGAACGCACGTTTCAAGGACATCCACGCCAACTACAACGAGCTGCGCTGGTCGTGGAGCTACCGCATCATCCTGGACTACTATGGCATCGACGAGTTGACCGATGATGTCGTGGAACGCATCCACCAAGACTATGTCACCGCGCGCCGTGAGTGGATTGCTCTCATCCGCGAGGATGCCGAGAACGAGTACACCCTGGGCGACATCGACCGCGAGGTGCTTGACGATTTTGTCACCTTGCTCGACCGCGAGGTGGACTTCGAGAACCAGAAACTGTACATGTGAGTCACGTTTTGCTCAAAAGCAAAACGTGAAGTTTGAAGTTTAATGTGTAAAGTTCAGAGTATGGAGAATTTGGAATTGTTTCAATTTGAGAGACTTGTAGCGTGGAAAAAAGCTAAAGAATTGGCTTTTTAGTGTCTATCAGCTCGTCACCAAGTTTCCACAACATGAACAATATGCCCTCAGTAGTCAAATAAGAAGGGCAGCTATCTCAATTCCATCAAATATTGCTGAAGGGACAGGGCGGACATCGATGAAAGAGAAAATCCATTTCCTTGAATTTGCCTTTGGATCCTTAACCGAAACTTATTGTCAACTTCTAATGGCAACAGATTTAGGTTATATCACAATTGATGAATTGATGACTATAAAGCCTCTATTCAAGGAGACATCTCGTCTATTGAGTGGATTGCGCAAGAGTTACAACCCTAAACTTTAATCTATCAGGGGACAGTGTTGATAACACTGCCCCCTGATAGTAGCGGGACTGAGAATTGAACTCAGGACCTCCGGGTTATGAATCCGACGCTCTAACCGACTGAGCTATCCCGCCATCTTTCTAAAAGCGACTGCAAAGGTACAACCAATTCCCGAACCCACCAAATTTTTTTCGAAAAAAGTTTTCAAGTGCTCCATCTTGTGGCTCAAATGAAGAAAAAAGAGCGCTTTTACACCACATTTTATTGTATGAATGGAATAATACACCTATTTTTGTGGATTATGAATTGGGTCCACTTTACGGAGTGGACACTATCATCAAGAATGACTCAAGTATATGAAGAAGTCTCTACAATCAAGCGGATTAATACTGGCATTGCTTCTATCACAGGGAGCCATTGCACAGGGCATCTATGGTGACGTGAACGGTGACGGAGAGGTGACCGTTGCCGACGTCAACGAGGTGGTCAGCGTCATCACAGGCACGACGACACCCACACCACCTCCCGACGAGCCCGATGTGGCACCGGTGACATTGTTCGATACCAAGGTGCCATCCCACTACTACCGCATCCCGGCTATCGTGCAGCAGCCGTCTGGCCGGTTGCTGGCCATTGCCGACGACAGGCATAACAGCGACTATGACATCGGCAGCAACCAGGGCATCGACATCATGGGCAAGACCAGTGATGACGGTGGCAAGACATGGGGAGGGTCGTTCATCATCGCCAACGGCAACCACCGCCGTGAGGGCTTTGACAACAGCCACGGTGACGCTGCAGCGGTATCGGACCGCGAAACGGGGAAACTGCTCATCATGTGTGCCTCGGGCAAGCAAGGGTTCCTCTCCTCAACACTTGACAATCCATTGCTCGTGGGTCGCTACACCAGCGATGACGACGGCACGACCTGGACCGGCATTGACGTGACCAGCGACATCTATGGCATCTTTGCCGACTGTCCCGAGGTGAACAGCCTGTTCTTCTCGAGCGGTCGCATCTGCCAGAGCCAGCGCATCAAGCAGGGTCCATACTACCGCATCTACTCGGCAAAATGTACTCCAGGGGGTGTTGGCAGTCTTGTCTTATACAGCGACGACCTCGGCCTGACATGGCAAGCGCTGGGCGGACCCGAGGCCAGGCCGACGGCAGCCCCCTATGGCGACGAGGCCAAGGTCGAGGAGTTGCCCGACGGCAACGTGCTGCTGAGTTGCCGCTCCAAGCAGACCGCAACAAGCGGGAGGCTGTTCAACATCTATGACTACACTACAGGCACATGGGGCGAGATGGCAGTCAGCAACGACCCCGAGTCGGGTACCTACAGCGAGGACTGCTCCTGCAACGGCGAACTGCTCATCGTGCCAGCCCAGCGCACCAGCGACGGGCGCCGCCTGCACCTGGCGCTGCAGTCGGTACCGCGGGGCAAGGGGCGCCAGCGCGTGAGCATCTACTACAAAGCGTTGCTCGACAAAGACGATTATGACGAGCCCATTGACTTCTCGTGGGGCTGGAAACGCCATGAGATTACAAGCAACTACTCGGCCTACTCGACAATGATAGCGACCCATGGCGGCAACATCGCGTTGCTGCATGAGGACTGCAACGACAACAACAGCACGACGGCCTATGACCTAGTATTCCAGGTTCTGACGATAGAAACAATCACCGACGGCAGATTTACTGCCATAAAAGAATGATTATGGACAACATCAACATACCAGTGCTTGCAGCCCCGCTGCAAGGAGTGACCGACAACGTGTGGCGCATGGCGCAGCACGAGGTGTTTGGCGGCGTGGACGCCTATTACGCCCCCTTCATGCGCGTGGAACGCGGCGAGGTGAGGCGCAAGGACCTGCGCGACGTGGATCCCGAGCGCAACCAGGGCATCACCCTCATCCCCCAGATTCTTGCCTGCCAACCCGACCATGTCCTGATGATGGTGGGTGCCCTCCAGCAGATGGGCTACCGCCGCATCGATATCAACCTGGGATGCCCATTCCCGCCCATCGCCCTGCACCGCAAAGGCTCGGGCATGATGGCCTATCCTGAGCTGGCCGAAGCAATGTTCAAGGCACTCGCCACCATCGAGGGGGCGGAATATAGCGTGAAAATGCGCATCGGCTGGGACCGCAACGACCAGTGGCGCGACATCCTGCCGCTGATGGACATTATCAAGCCCGCCAGCATCGCCGTGCATCCCCGCACGGGCAAGCAGCAGTACAAGGGCGAGCTCGACATGGAGCAGTTCGAAGCCCTGCTTGCCGCATCGCCATGGCCCGTGATCTATAACGGCAGCCTGCGCAGTGTGGAGGCCATCAAGGAGACTATCGAGCGCTACCCCACCCTAGCCGCCGTGATGGTGGGCAGCGGCCTGGCTGCCAATCCCGGTATGCTGGTTCCCGATGCCACAGCCGACGATTACCGCCGTTTCCACGACCTGCTGGTGGATGGCTACACCGAGCAGCTCAACGGCGGCGAGGCTCAACTGGTGCGCCACCTGCAGGACATCTGGCAGACTTTCCTGCCCGGCACAGGGCACAAGCTGTTCAAGGCCATCCGCAAGTCCCGCACCATCGACCAGTATGAAGCCGCGGCAGCAGCTGCCCTGGCAGACGTCGAAAATGCCCTCACCACCAAGCCCGAGGAAAACGAGCAGGAAACCCAATGAATATCCCCAACATCAGGCTACTGAGCCAGCAACTGGCCGCACCGCAGTTCAGCACCCCATGGGAAGTGGTGGACTGGTTCGGCTTCATGCAGGCCCAAGAGAAGAGCATGTTGCCGTGGGCAGTGTCCATGCGCACCCGCCGTCCATCGTCGGCCGCCTACAGGCAAGCCTATGACGAGGGAAGGATCATCCGCACCCATCTGTTCCGCTGCACGTGGCAACTCACGACCGCCCAGGACCTGCGGTGGATGGTCCAGTTGTGCGCCGACAGCAGCCGACGTGCCGCTCGCGGCTACCTCAAGCAGACCGGGAGCGCCATCAGCGAAGACGAAGAGAAGCGAGCCAACGAGCTTATTGCCAAGACCCTGCAAGGCCGCGGCTCGGTCACTGGCAGGGAACTGAAAGCCCTACTCGAGGAGCGTGGTCTGACCAAGGACGCCCACACGATGAGCGTGTATCTGCGGTTTGCCGAGTATGATGGCGTGATCTGCAGTGGCAAGTATCATCCCAGCCAGAATACCTACGCACTGCTCGACGAGCGCATCCCCAGGCAGCCCGACCTCACCCGTGACGAGGCGCTGGCACTGCTCGCACGCAAGTACTTCCGCAGCCATGCCCCAGCCACGCTGGCCGACTTCGTGTGGTGGACAGGGTTGCCCATCACAGCCTGCCGCACGGGCATTGACAACGTCAAGGACGAACTCATCGAGGAGCGCCATCGCGGCGAGACCTACTACCTGCACACCGACACCCGCACCCGCGGCTGCCGCAGCCAACTGCTGCTGTTGCCCTCGTTTGACGAGTACCTCATCGGCTACAAGACCCGCCATCACGTCCTGGCCGACGAACACCGCCCGCGCGCCCACACCAACAACGGCCTGTTCTTCCCCGTCATCGTTGACGGCGGCCATGTCGTCGGCAACTGGCACCCCAAAGGTCCCACAACCGACTACTTCGACCCCGCCGCCAACCACGACGCCACGACTGCCATCGGCCGCTATGCCCGCTTCCTCATCAAATAGCGAAACAAAAGATTCTGCAGCAACTACTCAATTTAAAAATTCAAGTTCTGAAGTGCTAAGCATTTCAGAACTTGAAGGTTAAAGGTTAGAGGTTAGTGAAGAAAATTCTCGAGATTTTTGTAATCTGTCACGATATGGCTAGTTTCGGCAGACCTCTCTAAGCCCTAACCACTCAACTCTAAACCTCTAGATTCTAAAGTGGTTGCGCCACTTTAGAATCTAGAATTAAAAACATGAGGATGTTGCCATGTGAAAGGAATTTAGTACCTTTGTCAAAAAAAAAGAAGTAATTATCACAACACAATAAAGCATTTAGCACTATGAGACTAAGATGTTTATTGGCCACCTTGGTCCTCATTTCAGTATTATGTATTCCTGTACAAGCCCAGGACGAGATGGACATCCGCCACGAGATCGGCATCAGCTATGGTGCCGCCCCCAACTCGGCATGGTTTAATAGTTACACCGATATCGTCCCCAAAATGTTTGGTGTGACCTACAAAAACAAGCACTTTATCGGCCCCATTGGAGTTGAATACCACTATCGCATCAACCGATTGATTGGTGTCGGCGGCATCTTCACGTTCTCGACCACTAACGAGGACGGTTTCATGGACAAGGACAAGGTCAAGGTCACACACGCCCACAAAGCCTACATCAGTGTCATGCCATCGGTGAAACTGAATTGGTTACGCAGGGCAAATTGGGGCCTGTACTCCAAGTTTGCAGCGGGTGTGACCTACGCTCGCGGCGTTGATCATAACTATGGCAGCGACGGCCATAGCGCCGACGAGAAAACCGTATCCAAAGACCTGCTGTTCAACTACCAGGCCTCATTGATAGGCATTGAAGGCGGCGGCCAGCATGTGCGCGGTTTTCTCGAGGCGGGCATCGGCGAACAGGGTGTTGCTGTTGCCGGAGTGCGCTACAGGTTCTGATGCGGTAAGCCAGAGAGAGTATAACAAAAAGCGGTCATGTTGCAGTCTGTGGCTGTTTTTTGTTGTAAAACTCGCTAAATCTATCTATATTTGCGCTATCAAAACTATTTTAACTCATGTTTATAAAGCGGCTTTGCCCCTTTAGGAAACTTGAATTTTAAGAAAACGATTCATCATGATGAAACTCAATCTGATTACCTTCGCCTCGTCACTGGCATCGCGCGAGTCAATCTTTACCGACCACCACGAGTTGCTTGATGCCATCAGTGAAAAATTTGACGTGCGATATGTCTTTCCCGAACAGCTGCAAGAGACTTTGCCCGCAGGTGCTACAATGGTGCTCGTGGGCAGCGGCGGTGTGGAGGAAATGGTCAAGGCCAACATCGACCGCCTGCCGCCCTATGTCGTGCTCATCGCCGACGGCCTGAAGAATTCACTGGCTGCTTCATTGGAAATCCTGTCGTGGATGCGCCTGAACGACCGCAACGGCCGCGTGCTGCATGGCCCCACCGAGTTCATCATGCGGGGCATTGACGACTATGCCACGGCACACGATGCCATCAACAAGCTGCACGGCAAGCGCGTGGGCGTCATCGGCAAGCCCTCGGGATGGCTCATCGCCAGCAATGTGGACTACACCGCGATGCGTGAGCGCTGGGGCGTGGAGATGGTGGATGTGCCCCTCGACGAGGTGGTCAAGGGCTATGAGGCCATCGCCCCCGGCGAGGTGCAGGACATTACCGACCAATTCATCAGCAAGGCCGTGGGCATCAAGGAGCCGTCACGCGACGAGGTCGTCAAGGCGATGCGCCTCTACCGCGCGGTCAAGGGCATCGTGGAGCATTACCGTCTGGACGCCTTCACCCTCAACTGCTTTGACCTGATTCCCACGACCCGCACCACGGGCTGCGTGGCGCTGGCGTTGCTCAACCAGGAGGGTATCCCCGCCGGCTGCGAGGGCGACGAGCAGACGTTGCTCACCATGCTTGCCGTGCAAGCCGCCACGGGCGAAATGACCTTCATGGCCAACCCGTCCAAGATTCTGGACAATGCAGCCCACGAGATGGTGCTGGCCCACTGTACCATCGCCCCCGCGATGACCGACCGCTACATCGTGCGAGACCACTACGAGTCGCTGAGCGGCGTTGCCGTCGAGGGCGTTTTCGACCCGATGGACATGACCGTGGTCAAGTGTGGCGGCAGGGGCATGGAGCGATATTTCATCAGCAAGGCGCGCCTGCTCGAGTGCACCACCAACCCCAACATGTGCCGCACCCAACTGCACCTGCGCCTCAATGAACCGCTGGACTACTTCCTGGAACGCAGCATCGGCAACCACCACGTCGTCGTGCGCGGTGACCACACGCATGAGCTGGAGACCGTCCTGCGGATGCTAGGCGCTATCCCCACGACATGACATCTCCCATGCCCCACGTGTTTAAAGAGTCTTTTTCAACCTTCGATTTATTTATGGAATGATATAGCAGTTGCCCAATTCATTTTTTAATGCGAATTTCACAAATCATGCGAATTACGCGAATAGAATTAAAATAATTCGTGAAATAAGTCAAATTAGCGAAATTAGCATTAACCCCGCAGGGCTTAGGGCCAACATCTATATCATTGCCTTTATTTATATATCTTTGAAGCCATGTTGAAACTGTTATTATCCTTAAGGTATATCCAGTGGCGCCGCAACTTCAGTTGGAGGAAATTCCTAGTGGTGCTCTATTTCGTCGGCGTTATGCTGATGATGATTGTGGGTATACTCTTTGCGAGTCGCGACATGTTAGCCGGTCAGCTGGGCAAGTTGCCGCTGGCAGCTTTGGCTATCGCGCTGGTAACGACACTGGCCTTGCCCGACTTCATGATGAAGTTGATGTGGGGCGCCGATGCTGTGGTGATGGACGATTTCCTGCGCACCAAGCCCATACCTTCCCGCGTGTGGAACCGGTTCATGGCCATCTTGCTCATGGCCGACTTTTGGAACTTGGTGATGCCTATGTTCGTTGCCCTTGTGGGCGCGTGGCTATGGCCTACCGGAGTGACGGTCCTGGCCGTTGTGGCGGCATTGGTGCAGACGCTGATGCTGTCGTGGCTGGTGGCCGATATCCACAAGGCTCCAGACCTCCAGCACTCACTGCCGTTGTGGGCCGGAGCGGTGGTTTATTACCTGGGAATGACGGGATTGGGAACGATTCTGGTTGTGTTGGCCATGATGTCTGGAATGACCCTGCTTTTGCCTGGTTCGCCGTGGACCGAGCTGGTGCTATTCATCGTGCTGGACATTGTGCTGACGGGGGGGCTCTACCTCTACTTCTGCCACATGCGCGCTTATGACGAGCATGAGCAGCATGCCAACACCGTTCGCTCGGTGGGCGACGTGACGCTCTTCTCTACCGAATACCTGAGCGTGTGGCGCAGCAAGCGCTTCCGCGTCCCATTGCTGATTTTCATCGTCATATTTCTCCTGCAGGCCTATACGATGCCGAGCACAAGTCAGATGAACATACCTCTGTACTTCCTATTAGGCTGGCCGGCGTTGTTCCTGGGTCAATGGGTGTTCGGCGTCGAGGGCAACTACTTCCACGGCTTGTGGACCAAGCCTTATTCGGTCGAACACATGTTGCTGAACAAGTATAAGTTTTTCATCCTACTGACGCTGGGCATGGCGGTATTGCTTATCCCTGCCATTTTCTTGTTGGGGCTGCGACCCACCACGCTCTTGGCTCTGCTTCTGTTCCAGGGCTGCGGCCAGAGCCTGTTGATGATGCCCACGTGCCTGTTCTCCACACGCTTGGACCTGTTCACGTCGGCCTTCTTCAACTATCAGGGAACAAGTATGCGCATCACCATATATTCGTTCATCATTATCATTCCGATATCTATTTATGTTTTTTGTTCCCTCGCGTTGCCACCGCTGTGGGGTGACGCCGTGATGGCAGCCATCGGCCTTGTCGCACTGGCTGTTCACCGTCCCTGCATCCGCCTGTTGGCACAGAAGTGGAAGAACAATCGGTATGAGAATATGGAGAGATATTTGAAATAATTCAGAGTTTAAATATTTAGAGCAGATGGATATCAAGATAACAGACCTCAAGAAAGTATATGATTGGGTCACGGTGCTCGACATTCCCGAGTTGACGCTTGCCTCTGGTGAGCTGATTGGCCTGGTGGGGAATAACGGTGCGGGCAAGACCACGCTGATGCGCCTGATACTCGACGTGATTGGCGCCAGCACAGGCTATGTGGAGAGCGACGGCCGACGGGTGGATCAAGACGAACTGTGGAAGACCTATACAGGTTCATTCATTGACGGCAACTTCCTTATCGACTTCTTCACGCCCGAGGAGTATTTCTCCTTCATCGGACGCATTTACGGCATTGACAAGGACACGCTGCAGCAGCGCCTGAAACCCTTCGAACCGCTGATGCACGGCGAAATCATGGGCACAAACAAATTCCTCAAGGACTTTTCACAGGGCAACCGCCAGAAGGTCGGCATCATCGGGGCAATGATGATTCAGCCTAAGGTGCTCATCCTCGATGAGCCCTTCAACTACCTGGATCCGTCGTCACAGATTATCGTGGCCCGCCTCATCGAGCAGCAGAACCGCGAGTTGGGCACCACCGTGCTCATCTCCAGCCACAACCTGAGTTTCGTCACCGACATCTCCTCCCGCATCCTGCTCCTGGAGAAAGGTGTTGTCGTGAAAGACCTCGACAACCGCGATGGAATGGCAGAGGGTGTGCTCAAGGCTTACTTCCAGGAGCAGGACCCCGTCACCCATCCCGAGTAAAAAGAATACTAAGAACCAGAATGCTGATTAACAAGAAATATGAGCACCTGCGGGAATGGCTGGAACGGCTGCCCGATGAATTTGAGCGCTTGGGCGAGGTCATCTACGACAAGCGCAACCAGCTGCGTGTCATCGAGGCCCCCGACGGCACCCTCATCAATGCCAAACGCTACTGCGTGCCCCATGCCCTGAACCGCGTGGTGTATTCGCTGGGCATACGCCAGCCCAAGGGGAAGCGGGCCTTCCTCTACCCTGCCCGACTGCTGGAACGCGGCATCGCCACGCCCGAACCCATCGCATATATCGAACAGCGCCACTGCGCACTGTTGGGACTGAGTTACTTCGTCAGCGTGCAGTCCGCGCTGGGGCACACACTCTACGAGTTAAGCCATGCCACCGAAGGCACCTATGAGGAACTGGCCGAGGCCGTGGGCCGCTTTGTGGCAATGATGCACGAGCGCGAGGTGCTGCACCTGGACCTGTCGCCGGGCAATATCCTGTGGGACAAGGACGAGCATGGCTACCACTTTGCCGTGGTGGATATCAACAGGATGCGTTTTGGCCGGGTTGACATGAAAACCGGATGTGCCACGATGTGTCGCCTGTGGGGTCCCAAGCGCCTCACCGAACTGGTGGCCCGCAGCTATGCCCGTGGCCGAGGACTGGATGAAGATGAAGCCGTCAGGCTGACTATGAAGGCCCGCACCGCCTACTGGCAGCGCTACTGTCGCCGCCACCACCCCGTGGAGTTTCCCCTTGAACTCTAATCGGTCCCGCTTTATTTACCAAGCTGATGAGCGACGACAGTTCCTGAAACTGAATCTCACGCCCCTAAGCCGCTAAGGCGCAAAGTTTTTTGTTTTCAGACACTTCAGATAGTCACTACAGAGAAGTGCTCTGATAGTTACTGATGAGGGCAAAAAAAGGTAAAATTGGTTAATTTCTCAGCATTTTTGATAATACTATATTTATAATATAGGTCTAATTTTGCGACCGTAATGGCTAATAATGACGATTATGAAGAAAATATTACTTATGGCAGTGCTACTGGGAGCGATGCTCACAGCCTGCACGCCGACTGATAACAATCAAAACAAAGACGATATGGCAACGACATTAAATCTGACACAGGAATGGGACAAGACGTTCCCGCTGAGCAACAAGGTGGACCACAAGAAGGTCACGTTCAAGAACCGCTACGGCATCGAGCTGGCAGCCGACATGTACATCCCAAAGGATGCCCAGGGCAAGCTGGCGGCTATCGCCGTCACTGGCCCCTTCGGCGCCGTGAAGGAGCAGTCCAGCGGTCTGTATGCCCAGCACATGGCCGAGCGCGGTTTCCTGACCATCGCCTTTGACCCCTCGTTTACAGGCGAAAGCGGTGGCGAGCCCCGCCGTATGGCGTCACCCGACATCAACACCGAGGACTTCCTGGCCGCCGTCGATTTCCTGTCGGCGCAGGACAATGTTGACCCCGAGCGCATCGGCATTATCGGCATCTGCGGCTTTGGCGGCATGGCCGTGAACGCTGCAGCCCTCGACCCGCGCATCAAGGCCACTGTGGCCTCTACCATGTATGACATGACAAAGGTGAACCGCGAGGGCTACTTCATGAGCAGCGACTCGAAGGAGCAACGCATGGCGGCACGCAAGGCAATGGCCGCCCAGCGCACCGAGGACTTCAAGAACGGCACCTACAAGCGTGCAGGCGGTGTCATCGACCCGCTGCCCGAAGATGCGCCCTGGTTCGTGAAGGACTACCATTCCTACTATAAAACCAAGCGTGGCTACCACGAGCGCAGCGGCAACTCTACCGACGGTTGGAATGCCGTGGGTTGCCAGTCGTTCCTCAACCAGCCCATTCTCGACTATGCCAACGAGATTGAGACCCCTGTGCTGCTCATCCACGGCGAGAAGGCTCACTCACGCTACTTCTCGGAATATGCGTTTGAAAAGATGACGGGTAAGAAGGCTTTTGCTTCTTCGATTGCTGAATGCGCTACAGCCAACGAGATACCCACTGGCAAATATGCCGGCAGTTACAAGGAAGGCAACAAGGAACTGTTGATCATCCCCGGAGCTTCACACGTTGACCTCTATGACGACGTGGCCGGTGTCATCCCCTTCGACAAGATGGAGGAGTTCTTCAAGTCAAACCTGAAATAAAGGACAAAACATGAGAACTCAAGTTCTGAAGAGCTTAGCACTTTAGAAACTTGAATATAAGAATAATCATTTTTTCATAATCAACTACTACCAGATCAAGTAAGGCGTGCCATCAATTTTGGCACGCCTTCATAGTAGTATCGCCTGTCAATTTCACCCGATTTCACGCGGGAGGAAGCC
>Ga0310694_10002535_pt1 | contig 18645 bp, 12 predicted proteins | sample 174DNAGHGhighgp2_FD_203884 | JGI IMG/M metagenome (GOLD analysis project Ga0310694, IMG submission 203884) | Sheep rumen microbial communities from Palmerston North, Manawatu-Wanganui, New Zealand - 1742 DNA GHGhigh gp2 (v2) (version 2) | ecosystem: Host-associated > Mammals > Digestive system... | reverse complement strand
GGTCGCATTGCTGCCCAGGTGGTGAGTGGCGTGGGCTTCCTGGGTGCAGGCGCCATCATTCAGATGAAAGGTGCCGTGCGAGGACTGACCACTGCAGCCGGTATATGGATGGCGGCCTGCATCGGCCTTGCCGTCGGTGCCGGTATGTACCTCATCAGTATCATCGCTACTCTGCTCATCATCTTCATTCTGGTGAACATTGAGCGTATTGAGCAACGCCACAACTTTCTGTGGGAATCCAAGATTATACGCCTCAAGGTGAATGGCATCCTCTATGACATCCAGCAGGTGAGGGATATCCTGCAGTCCCATGATGTGCACATCAGCGACGAGTACATGAAATTTGACTATGCCGACCAGGTGACGATAGTCAATTTCATGGTGCGCAGCAAGAGTAATGTGAATGTGCCTGCCCTGTTCGGTGAAATCAAGGACAAGAGCAATGCCGTCTCCATTACCATCACCAACGAGATGAATATGTAGTTTGGAGTTAGGAGTTAGAAGTTAGGAGTTTGGAGTTGGAAATATATGGAATCATTCGATATAAACAGTCTGATTAGCGACTTGGCGCTCATCCTTATCCTGGGAGCGATTGCTACCATCATCTTCAGGATGCTCAAGCAACCCGTCGTGTTGGGTTACATCGTGGCCGGTTTTCTTGCCAGTCCTCATTTCGCATTGCTCCCCTCGGTAGTAGGCGAGGCCAACATCGAGTTCTGGGCTCAGATTGGCATTATCGTTCTCCTGTTCTCGTTGGGACTGGAGTTCAGTTTCAAGAAGCTGATCGATGTGGGTGGGTCAGCCATCTTAACGGCATTAATCATTGTTTTAGGCATGATGAGTCTGGGCTTCGTGGTGGGAAAGTATCTGGGCTACGGACTTGTCAACAGCATCTTCTTGGGTGGCATGATCTCAATGTCCTCAACCACTATTATTCTTAAGGCGTTGACCGACCTGAACATGCGGCAGCGGCGATTTGTTCCCATGACCTTTGCTGTGCTCATCGTCGAGGACCTGTTCGCCGTGGTACTGATGGTGATACTATCGTCTATCGCGCTGAACAACAGCGTCAAGGGCGGGGAGATGGTTGGCAGCATACTCAAGTTGTCATTCTTCCTCATCATGTGGTTCACTGTGGGCATTTTCATGATTCCAACCCTGTTCAAGCGTTTCAAGCGCTTCATCAGCGATGAGCAGATGCTTATCATCTCGATGGGCCTGTGCTTTGCCATGGTGCTGTTTTCCACCATGTCGGGCTTCTCGGCAGCATTGGGCGCTTTTGTGATGGGTTCCATTCTTGCAGGAACTATCGAGGCCGAGCGCATTGAGCGTCTCATCTCGCCAGTCAAGGACCTCTTTGGCGCCGTATTCTTCATCTCGGTAGGCATGATGGTCGATCCTGCGGTAATGACCAAGCACTGGAGTGTGATTGCCCTGCTGGCTGTGGTGGTTATCGTGGGCATGATTGTGTTCGGCACATTCGGCATGCTGGCGACCGGACAACCCCTCAAACTGGCAATGGAGTCAGGCTTCTCATTGACTCAGATCGGTGAGTTCTCGTTTATCATCGCCACGCTGGGCACCAGTCTGGGTGTGCTCGACAAGAGTGTGTACCCCATTATTGTGGCCGTGTCGGTCATCACGACCTTCACCACACCATTTTTCATCAAGCAGGCCGATCCATGTTACAATGCGCTGTATCGGATATTGCCCAAGAGCTGGACACGGCTGCTCAACGGCTATAGCCACGATGCCAGTTCGAGCGAACTCAGTGAAACGATGGCGCTTTGGAAATCCATTATCAGTCGTTATCTGGTTAGGCTGATCGTCTATTCGGTGATCATCATCGCTTTGATTGCTTTGTGCCGCAACTACCTGATGCCAATGATGATGAATTGGCTGGGCGACAGCGAGTGGGCGCGATTGGCGGGTGTTCTGACATCACTGGCCATCATCGGACCGTTCATCCTGTCAATCATGATGCCCACGGTCAAGCGCTCTGAGCAGGCCCTATTGGTCGAGACCAACGGCAACGTCTCTTATGTCCCCATCGTTGTGATGGCCATCATCAGCCTGATATTGTCCACCATCTACATCGCCTTTATGGTTCAGGGCGTATATCACAGTGCCACAGCTGTGATATCAGCTGTTGTGCTGGTGTTCGCCATACTATTTGCAGCTGCCGTGCTGCCCACTCCGTTGCGCAAGCGCCTGACCAATATCGAGCAACGTTTTATCAGTAACATCAATGAGCGTGAGAACCGTCGCACCGGTCACGAGAACAATCTTGTGAGCGACCTGCACTTGGCTTACATGAAGGTGGGGCACAGCTGCCCCTTTATAGGTGAAAAACTGCGCAATCTGGACCTGCGCACGCGATATGGCGTCAACTTGGCTGGCATTCAGCGAGGCGGAAAACGCTATCCTGTTCCATCGGGCGATATGCGCATCTTCCCTGGTGATGTCCTGGGCGTTATTGCCACCGAGGAACAGATCCAGCGCATGCTTCCCCTTGTAGAGGCCCAGAACGAGCAAGGCGATGACAACAGCATTCCCGATGTGAAATTCGTTCACTTTGCTATCAGTGAACATTCACCTATCGTGGGTGTTAAACTCGAGAAGGCAGGGCTGCGCGAAGACTATGGCGCGCTGCTCGTTGCAGTCCAGCGTGGCGAGGACGATTACATCTCCCCCACCCCTGGCCTCACTTTCCTTGCCGGCGACATCCTGTGGATTGTCGGCAATCCCAAGCAACTTTCATCCCTTAAGGGCTAATCAGCTGCTGGAGCCAATCATTGTTGCCTCACCACAGTTGGTTGCTGGTCTGTATCAGATAACAGTAAGAAAACAGGATGCACCATGGCATTGCCACAGTGCATCCATTTTTACTTATATTATTAACGTTTCAGCCTGAGAAGGCTGTCAAATCATTAATTGTTACCCAGTACCATGGTGATCAGCACGGTAACATCCTCGATGTCGATGCCACCCAAGCCGTCAACATTGGCGTTCTCCTCAATGAAAGGTTCGGGGCTGTTGCCAAGCACCTTAGAAATCAGAGTGGTAACGTCCTCGATGTCAACAACGTCATCACCGTTCACATCACCGATCTTGCCTTCCTGGGGCTGCTCAAATACCTCAAGGTAAACAATGTTGGAGGAGTGCTTCTCGCCGTCAACAGTGTTGTGTACCTGCAGACCGATGCGCCAGGTGAAGAAGCGATCATAACCCTCGGCATTGGTGCGATAGAAGTAAATAGAACCAGTAGAGAAGTCATAGCCATCGCTGTAGATCCAGTAAGGAATCTCGGTCAGGTCACCAGTGTACTGCAGATCTTCGCTATAGGTCTCGGCTTCGAACGTGAAGAGCTGGTCGTTGTCATGATATACGCTGTAGCTCAGATTCTCGGGATCAAGGTCTTTGCCGTTAACATCTACTGTAGGCAGAGTAAATGCAAGCCTTGAATAGCCGGACTCATCACCGTAATCACGCCAGTCGGTTACTACGGGATCAGCGGGTACAGCAGGAGTAATGGGCTCGGGAGGAGTTACCTCGAGGTAAATGATGTTAGAAGAATTCTTCACACCATTAACCGTGTTGTGTACTTGGATACCAATGCGGTACTGGAACATGGGATTGTCACCCTTGTTGGTGCGGTAGAAGTAGCAGCGGTGAGCGAAGAAGTCATAGTCGCTAACATTGTAGGGAATCTCGGTCAGGTCAACGCCGTCGGCAAAGATGGTGGTGTTGTCGGCAGCATAGGTTGCAGCATCGAAGGTGAACAGCTCATCGTCATCGACATAGATGCTGTAGGTCATGTTGTTCTCGTGCATGAGCACGCCGTTAACATCCAGAGTGTTGATATTGAAGTAGAGGTTGCTAAATCCATCCTCTTTGCCAGAGTCGCTCCACTCCAGAATCTCGGGATCGGCGGGAACAGCGGGAACAGCTTCCTCAAGGAAGGTGTAAACGGTGTTCCAGTCAATGAATCCCTGCCATGAGAGGTCATCATTCCAGATGGCTGCGAGACCGGTGCAACCGGAGAAGCCGTCAGCAACTGGACCACCAACGCAGTTGTCAAGCGAGATGGTATTGCCGTCGATGGTATAGGTGATTTCAGTAACCGCATCGTTGGCAGTATAATTAGCACTGCTGTTTACTGAACCCCAACTCAGGATCAGACCATAACTATAACTGGTGTTCCACGAGATAAATTGTCCCAGAGGAACAGTGATCTTGTTGCCACTGATGGTACCCTTTACCCAGGTGTTCAGTGATGAAAGACCAGAGATAGGATTCTTCAGGTAAACGGTCTCGCCATCGGGAGCATAAACGATATAGGCAGTGCCCGACTGTTCATCAAGATAGTAGCCGCTGCTGTAGATGATGGCATCACCCGAGCGCATATACTCTACGAGTTCGCCCTCGGGCTGCTCGGTGATCATCGAGCTGGGATCAAAGGTCTCACCGGGCTCAACAGTGCCGCTGTAAGTGAGCACGGTGTTCCACTCGATGAAGCCCTGCCATGACAGGTCATCGTCCCAGATGGCTGAGAGACCAGTGCTGCCGTCAAAGTTGTAAACATCACCAGCGCAATTGTTCATGGTAATGGTGTTACCATCGATTGTGTAGGTAACCTCGGTAACAGTCTCGTCGGCAGCAAAATCAAGGACTTCTACTTCCTCACCAGTCTCCTCATCGATTTCGGTGGTGAAGAATGTCGAGCCCCAGGTCAAAATCAGACCATAGCCACTATTTGACCAGTAGATAAACTGGCCCAGGGGTACGGTGATTGTGTTACCGCTGATGGTACCTTCAACCCAAGCACCTGTTCCCATTCCATAAATAGGATCCTTCAGGTAAACCTTGTTGTTGTCGGCAAACACGATGTTCATGGTGCCATCCTGCAACGTCAATTGCAATCCGGATGTGGATGAATAGGTAATAGCCTCACCGGCACGGGTGTAAATCCTCATTTCGCCCTCAGGCTGAGTGGTGATCACATCACCTGCAGCACGGTTGGGAGCGGCTTTCATGAACTTGCCAGGCATTACCTTGTCGGTCTTGAGCTGCGGTACACGCTCAAACTTGACAGCTGTTGAACGCGGAGACATCTTGGGCTGAGCCTTCAATGTTTTCACGTTAGCCGATGCTGAAACAGCAATGGCTAAACTCATCATTAAGAATAATAGTTTCTTCATAAATCTAGTAGTTTAAATTAATAATATTGGAGTTAAAACTCGGTTATGAATTCTGGTTTAGTTCGGCTCCAAATTCGGGTAATAGTTGTTTCCAAACATCAATTCGGTCTCATCCATTATTCCTTGAATTTGGTTTTTTATTATAATTGGTGCAAAATTAATGATAATTTCATGAATAAACTAGGTTTTTTGAATGAATTATTCCGATTTATGAAATGTTTTTTAATTTTTATTGATTTCGGTTATATATTTTCGGTAGTATGGTTTTTCAGTAAAAACAAGTATTACTCACTTTAAATCATTGGTGTCCGGTAAGAACATCGAAGATGCCATCGGTTCGAAGAACCGATTTCAATGAGAAGACCATGCCAGAACCTCGCAGAGGTTCGCAGCTTGGTCCCTGAAAGAGATATGAACGTGCCTCGAAGAGGAACTTTGCGATTGACGGTCGTCTGAAGGACGTGGAAGTTCGTCTTCGACGCACTTGACTGTCATCAGCTGTGCACCAAGCTTCGTGGGCCTTCGACCCACTCGCATGGTGTTTTCCTTTTGGAATCGGGCATTCTGCCCGATCTGCCTCTTCGAGGCATGACCAAGCCCCACTTTGGAAACCCGAAGCTAATAACCTAATTTACGATTATTGATGAAGAGTACACATTTTTATCGGACACTAATAACTTTAAATCATTATTCTCCGGTAAAATATACGCAATGGCGTAGAGGCCCCACTGTGTGCTACAATAAATAATGTAGTGGATACAATAATCAAAGTTGGCCGAAAGACATTTCGCGCCTTCCAGCCAACTTGATTGTTCAGTGTTTTAGGGATCAGTTGTTGCCCAAAACAATATTGATGATTGCGGTTACATCATCGATGTCGATCTGATTGTCATTATTGACGTTGGCACAGATGGTGCAGATGCCATTGTCATTGCCGAGGACCTTTGCAATGAGTGCGGTCACATCGTCGATATCCACAACCTGGTCGTGGTTCACGTCACCGGGCTTATGGGTCACATCACTGGTGGGCAGGGTCACCTCACGAACAACAGATTGATAGGACCTATTCAGATTATCTCTAACAATAACATAATATTCGTATGTAGCACCAGGGGTCAAACCCTCTACGGTGTAGAAAGCACCGGGAATTGGGTTTTCGACACCAACGGTTTCACCTTGTTCATTGATCTCGGTTTGAGGATGAGTGGGCTCAACAAGCTCAACTAAAACAGTATCTTGAGTAGCTTTGTCAATGACATGGAGGTAATAGCCACTATTCACACCACCCAGGAAATTACCGAGCATATAAGTGTTCTCCGCATCACATGACCAGTCGGCAAGAAATGAGGTTGTGGTAACCTCTGAGGCAGGTTTCAGCTGCGGGAATATCTCCATATACCAGATGTCTGAAGAACTCCTCTGACCGTTATCGGTGTAATGGGTCTGGATACCGATGCGCCAGGTGAAGAACGGCTCAACCTCAAAACCGTTATCAAGCAACTCTTGAATATTGTTGGTCAATTGCGGGAAATGCAAATCAGCTTCACTAATCCCATAGCCATCATATCCGAAGGGAATCTCGGTTGTGGGTAATACTAAACCAAAGTCTTCTTCTTCACTGAATCTATCGGAAGTGAATTCAAAGAGCTTGTCATTGTCGGTAAAGATACTAAAAGTCACTTTTTCAGGATCCAGTTTGGTATAGGTGCACTCACCGGTAATCACCTCATCTCCTTGCCATCCTGGATAATCGTCAGCAACAGGATTACCCATGATATCTGTTCCTAATGTGAAACCTATCAGAGACGAAACCATGTAAAAATTGTCTTCAGGATGTATATGTGTAGGTTGCGCATCTACCCATTCATCAATTTTGGGTGTTTTGGGTTTGGGCAGTGCAGGCTGCGGGAACACCTCGTGATAGACAATGTTGGAGTAGGTCTTTGTGCCGTTGTCATCATAGACGGCCTGGATACCGATACGCCAGGTGAAGAACGGCTCAAACCCCTCCCAGTTGGTGCGGTAGAAATAGGTGTGATCGCCATTGAAGTCGTACCCCGTCTCGGCATAAATCCAATAGTAAATCTCGGTCATATCAAAAGACAGGTCTTGATATACCGAGGCCTCGAAGGTGAACAACTGGTCGTTGTCGGTAAACACACGGAATCCCAAGTTGCGCAAATTAGGGAGCTCATTGCCCTCGGTGTCAACTCGTGGCAAGGTGTAATTGAGACGGCTGAAGCCATCTTCCTTGTGGCTGTCATACCACGACACATCGGTGGGGTCGGCAGGTGTAATAGCAAATGCACTAGCAGCTACTGTCAAGCCCATTAATGAGAAGATAAATTTTTTCATAATGTTAAGATTGATTAGCTAATGATTAAAATAGTTCTAAATTAAACGGCAAATTTAGTAAAAAATAGCAAACAAACAACGAATAAAACTGATTAATGTACATAAATCAGCCCAAAACACTTAAAAACTATCTTATTATGCAGTGGCGCGGGGGACGAGGTAGGCGCTTACCTCGTAGAGGAGGTAGATGGGCAGGAAAACCACCATCAGTGTGAACGGGTCACCCGTGGGAGTGATGATGGCGGCAAGGACGAGAAGGACAACCACGGCATGGCGGCGATAGGCTCTGAAAAAGCCGCGGTTCAATACGCCCAGATTGCCTAACAGCCATGCAACCAGCGGCAATTCAAAGATGATGCCCATGACAAAAATCAGCATCAGGAAGGTGTCCATGTAGCTGTCGAGCGAGATCTGGTTGGGGACCAGTTGGCTCACATGGTAGTCGGCCAGGAAACGTAAAGTGACAGGGAATACGACATAATAGCCGACAGCTACGCCCAGGAAAAACATCATGCAACCGATGAAGAAGGCGGTCTTCACCCCGCGCTTCTCGCCGGGATACAATGCTGGGGCGATAAATGTCCACAGCAGGTAAAGCATAATGGGGAATGTCAATACCAGCGCCAGCCAAAACGATGATGACATGTGGATAAAGAACTGCGACGCCAGCTTGATGTTGATCAACTCGACCTCAAAACCCTGGGTGGAGAACTGCGGGAGCCACGGCACGGCCGATGTCATGCGCTCAAACAGGCGGTAAAGCACAAAGTCACCATGGCACGGGGCCAGGATGACCTTGTCAAAGATGGTCGGCATGACAAAAAACAGCCCCAAGGTCATGACCACAAGGACGATGACAATGCGTATCAACACCGAACGCAACGCGTCGATGTGATCCCAGAATGACATCTCCTGTAACTTCTCCTCGGCCATCATTATTTTTTAGCTATTAGCTTTTTGCTATTAGCGGGCATGTATCCATCCATGGCTAACAGCTAATTGCTAAAGCTAATTGCTAACAGCTAAGTGCTAATAGCTGATTGCTAACAGCTAACAACTCATTTTTCTTTCTTGTCGTCGAGGTCTTCAAGGGGCTTTTTCAGCTCGTCCTCGACCTCGTTCATGCCTTGTTTAAAGCTTTTCACACCCTTGCCCAAGCCGCGCATGAGTTCGGGGATTTTCCTGCCGCCGAAGAGCAGCAGAATGATGGCTACAATAAGGATGATCTCGCCTGTACCCAGGTTGAAAAATGCCAGTATTCCGTTTAGTGTCATAGTTGTAGCGATTAAAATTTATTGCTCAACGCAAAAGTAGTCATTTTTTTTAACTTGTTGGATAAAAAATTGTGCCATGTTGCAAAAATGTAGTAATTTTGGGCATTCAAAAACCATTAACTTCTTTATAATTTTTTAATTAATGAATACCATTAAGAATTTTGATGAGTTGCTTGCTCATCTCAAAGAGAACAACGTAAAGAAACGTGTGGCAGTCGTTTGGGCTGCCGATGAGAAGACCCCCGCTGCCTGCGCTCAAGCTCTTGAGGCCGGTTTTATCGAAGCCATCTTTGTGGGCTGTGAGGAGAAGCTGAAAGCCAATGACGCACTTAAGCCCTTTGCCGCCAACATGAGTTTTGTGGATGCTACCGACGCTGATGACGCTGCCGCCAAGGCTGTCGCTCTCGTGCGCGAGGACAAGGCCGACGTGCTCATGAAGGGTCTGATCAACACCGACAATCTGCTGCGTGCTGTCCTCAACAAGGAAACCGGCATTCTGCCCAAGGGTAACGTGCTGACCCATGCTGCCGTGGCATCGATCCCCAGCTACCATAAGTTCTTGATTTTCACCGATGCTGCCGTAATCCCCTACCCCAACCGTGAGCAGCGCATCGAGATGGTGAAGTATATGTCTAACGTTGCACGCAACTTCGGTGTCGAGGAGCCCAAGGTGGCCCTCATCCACTGCACCGAGAAGGTCAACGGCAAGCACTTCCCCTTCACCGAGGACTATCCCGTGATCATTGATATGGCCAACAAGGGCGAGCTGGGCAAGTGCATCGTTGACGGACCGCTGGATGCCAAGTGCGCTTGCAGCATGCACGCCATGGAAGCCAAGGGCCTGACCTCTCCCCTGCAGGGTGACAGTGACGTGCTCATCATGCCCGACATCGAGGCCGGTAACGTATTCTACAAAGCCATCACCCTGTTTGCCGGTGCCAGCACCGCAGGCTTGCTGCTGGGTGCCAAGTGCCCCGCTGTGGTTCCGTCGCGCGCCGACAGTGCCCAGTCCAAGTTCTACAGCCTGGCTGTAGCTACCATGGCAGCTGAGTAAACAGATACTTAGATAAGATATTAGATATTAGATATTAGATATTAGATATTAGATATTAGATATTTGAACTCTAGATCTAGAACATAAAAACAGAAAACAAAAAATAAAAACTATGAAGATATTAGTCATCAATCCTGGTTCCACTTCTACCAAAATGGCTGTTGTCGAGAATGGTGAGCCCAAATTGATTAAAGTTATCCGTCATGCAGCCGAGGAGTTGGCTCCCTTTGCCAAGATTACTGACCAGTTTGACTTCCGTCGCAAGATGATTCTCAACGAGCTCGAGAATGCTGGTATCCCCGTTGAGTTTGATGCCATCGTCGCTCGTGGCAGTTTGACCAAGCCACTCCCTGGCGGCGTTTATGCTGTTGACGAGAACATGATTCAGGCAACCTATGCCAGCGAGCATCAGCACGCATGCGACCTGGGTTGTGTGATTGCCCGCGAGATTGCCAAGGGCTTGAATTGCCCCTGCTACATCGCCGATCCTGTTGTGACCGACGAGTTGAACGACTATGCCCGCATCTGCGGCCTGTCGATGTTCAAGCGTGAGAGCATCTGGCACGCCCTGAACCAGCGCGCCATCGCCCGTCGCTTTGCCAAGGAGAACGGCAAGCGCTACGAGGATCTGAACCTCATCGTTGCCCACCTGGGTGGCGGCATCTCGGTAGCAGCCCACGACCATGGCCGTGCCGTTGACGTGAACAACGCACTGGACGGCGAGGGCCCGTTCTCACCCGAGCGCGCCGGCAGCCTGCCTGCTAAAGAGCTGGTAAACCTGTGCTTCAGCGGCCAATACACCAAGGATGAAATCCTCAAGATGATCTCTGGTAAGGGTGGCGTATTCTCACACCTGGGCACGACCGACATGATTGAGGCCGAGAAGATGATGAACAACGGCGATGAGAAGGCTAAGCTCGTCATCAACGCCATGATTTATCACATTGCCAAGGCTATCGCCGAGAAGGGCGCCGTGCTGTGTGGCAAGATCGACGCCATCCTCATCACGGGCGGTATCGCCTACTGGAAATATATGGTTGATGAGCTCAAAAAGCGCGTTGACTGGATGGCTCCCGTACACGTATATCCCGGCGAGGATGAGATGTCGGCACTGGCAGCCAATGCCGAGGCCGTTCTGCGTGGCGAAATCGAAGTGAAGAAGTATTAATCAAATAAAGGCTGAACATATTGAGCGGGCTACCCATCAGGGCGGCCCGCTCAATCATATGTATAGGTTATTGCGTGTCAGATGATGTTGAGTTGCTGCAGGTAGGCGATGGTGCCGGAGACTAGGCCGTAGAGCGACAAGACGAGGATGATGGAACCGATGATGCGGTTGATGAGCCACATGGAGCGGATGTTGAAGTGGGTGCGCACCTTGTCGACAAAGAAGGTGATGACGGCCCACCATGCCAGCGCGCCGGCCACTATGGCCAGATAACCGATGATGATGTGGTAGAACTTGTACTCCGGCAAGGGGAAACTGAAGCGGGCAAACAGCGGGACAATCAGGAACATGATGAGCGGATTGCTCAATGTGAACAGGAAACCGGTCACTGCGTCACGCAGGTTGTCGTCGCGCTGGTCGATATTCTCCTTGATTTGGCTCACGGGGTTGTGGAAAATCATATACACGGCATAGACGATCAGGATGGCACTGCCGATGATTTGTAGCACATTGACATGATCGGCAATAAAGTCGGTCACCAGCGAGATGCCCAGCCCCACGAGCAGGCAATAAAACAGGTCACTGGCTGCAGCACCCACCCCGGTGAAAAGCCCTGAAATGCGGCCCTTGTTAAGGGTGCGCTGAATGCACAGGATTCCGATGGGACCCATGGGAGCCGACAGGATTATGCCTATCGACATGCAACCGATCAATATGGATATTATCGTACCCAAATAGGAGGTTCTTCAGTTTACAAACTGCAAAGTTAGTATAAAAAAATGAGTTTTTCGTTATAGGTGGCCAGTTTCTTTGCCTCGGGTCACTCTGGATGATAGCTGCCGATGATGGTCACTACGGGACGGCGTGACAATTCTCCGGGATTGGTGCCTGGCTCGCCTTCGGGAACTGCCATGCCTCGACTGCTGTAAAAGTCTATCCAGTAGTTGGTTATCTGCCCGCTGCTGTCGTGGAATGACATGGGCACTGTTTCAAAGACCCTGCTACCGTCCTCAAAGACATAGCTCATCTGCACCAGCTCGCTGCAATACACAGCACTGTCGCCAGGCAGGTACAGGTCATCATAGGGCTTGCCCACCATGCACAGGCACCTTTTGACAGAAGTGCGAACATCAAATGCGGTATTTACTCTGCCGACAATCACTTGGGGGTTGTTGCACATGAAGGTGTCGATGGGCGTGAGGCACACCGCTGGCTTGACTGCCTCGATGACAAAGAGCGGTCCCTGCGCTCCGCCGATGCGGTGCACGACAGCGACATGGTCGATGGGCAGATGCGCTACCCCACTCGTCACATCGGTGATGGCATTGGGCTCTTGAGTGCAAGAGAACAGCAAGTCACCCTCCTGCAGCTGTTGTGCCGAGGCGGCTATAGTGGCAAGCATTGCCATCAACACATAATGAAAACGGATGATTCTAATACCAAGTGACGCCATTGTTGAAACTGGAGTGTTTGTCATACTTCACATCCTGCAGGATCGACGACTTGACGGCAATGTGGAAGTTATAACTCTTGTAGGGACCCACGGGAACAAAGCTGGCGCTCATCACAAAGCAGTGCATCTGGCGCGAGATGCTGCAGTTCATGTAGGCTATCTTGTGGGTGTCGAAGTTGTAGCTGGCCGATGCCGTCAGGGACCAGTTCTTGGTGGGGCGGATGCTGGCGTTCATACTCAGGTTCTGCGTCCAGCGGCCATTGTATTCAAGTTTCTTGTAATTGAAGGTGCCGTAGCCGTAGGACAAGGAGTAGTTGACCGTCAGGCTCCAGGGACAGTCCCACTTGGCGTAGCCGTCGATGAGTTCCAGGTCGGTAGTCTGTCCACCACGGCCCTGGTCTTCCTCTTCGGCGTCGTTTTCTCCCCTGTTCTGATTGTTTTGGGGCGGGGTATTCCCGTCCTTGCTCTTGTCTTTATCCTTCTTGCGCTTGAAAGTGTCGTTGTTGAAGGTGTAGGAGAACGAGGTGCCCGTGCTGGACAAGCGTCCCCAGCCTCCGCCATTGAACAGTCGCAACTTGTTGATTCTCACTGGCGAGCCGTTCTCGTTGAGGGCATATTTGTAAACATCCCAAGTGGCACTCAGGTTGAGGTTAAAGCCACGGGTGATCCTGAGCATGATACTTGTGTTCAGGTTGCTCCACTTCAGCGAGTCGGCAGCGAGGTTGCAGGACTGGCTCAGGGTGAGGTTTTCGATAAGTGAAATCTTCTTGAAGCCGGTGCTGTCATTGTCGCTCTTGACCTTAGCTTCCAGATTGTTGGCGATGTTGAACGTGATGGTTCCCGACTTGCCGTTGGGTGCACTGCCATAGAGTCCATGCTGGAAATAGCTGTACTTCGTTACCTCATGCACGCCCAGGCTGTTCACGCGGTCATAGCGGCCATAGTATCCCCAGAAGGGATCGGCAAAGTCGGGTGTCGCCGAGAACGAGATGTTGGGAGTCATCACGTGCCTGATCATTTGGATCTTGTCGCTGATTTTTCCCAGGAACTTCATGGGCTTGAAGAAGCCATACACCTTGGTGCTGAGCGAGACGTTGAAACTGAAGTCAAAGATGTTGTAGAAACCGTAGGTGGTGTCCCTGACCACGGCACTGGCATTGGGATCCCATTGCTGACGTATCTTGCTAGTGTACATGCGGTCGTTTAATGTGATCGATGGCGTGAGATTAAAATACTTCAGCATGTTGAATGTGGCCTGGATGGGTACCGAGTGCGACATGCCGTTGCGCCAGTCCTTGACAAGGCTCTTGTGAAGGAATTCGTCCTGCTTGGCAGTCAACGAGTTCTGGAATCGTCCCGAGTAACTGATCTTGATTTTCTCGTACCACCGTTCATCACCCACCACGCGTTTGCGCTTGAACGGCGCAATCTGGCTCAGAGTGATGGTAAAATTGGGGAATGACACGGTCAGGGTCGAGTCGGCAGTGCGCTGCGACACGTTGGCTGTCGTCGAGATGGTCCACTTGGTATTGGGCACCTTGTAGGTCAGGTTGACGGTACTGCTCTTGGTGTTCTCGGTGAAGGCATTGGTATAATAGGTGTTGAGGCTGTTGCGGGCATAGCCTGTTGTCGCAAAGTTGACACTGGCCGAGAAGGTCAGGAATGGGTTGGCCTTCTGATTCTGCGAGTGGCTCCACAGCACCTGGAAGTTGCGCATCTTGTTGTAATCGGGGTCACCTTTTTGGCCTGTAATCGTGGTGAGGTAGTTCACACTGAATGATCCGGAGTACTTATAGCGCTTTGAATAGGAGGACTGGGCGGAAAGGCCCCATGAGCCGCGCGTGTAGATTTCGCCGGTAATGGCTAGGTCGGCATACTGGCCCAGTGCCAGATAGTAGCCGCCGTTGCGCAGGTAGAAGCCGCGGTTGTAGTCCTCGCCGAAGGTGGGCACCAGGATACCGCTCTGATATTTTTCACTGAAGGGGAAATAGCCAAACGGCACGGCAATGGGCAACGGCAGGTCTTCAAGCACCATGAAGGCCGGGCCAGTCACTACATTCTTCTTGGGCTTGACTTTGGCCTTGGTCAGCTGGAAATAGAAGTGAGGGTGCTCATGGTCGTCACAGGTCGTGTAGCGACCGTCCTTGATGTAATAATAGTCATCCTCAGTCTTCTTGGTGATGCCGCCGGTCAGGAAGCCTTCGCCCTGCTCGGTGACGATGTCGGTGATGTAGCCGCGCTTGGTCTTGAAGTTGTACTTCATCACCCGGGACTCATACTCGCCGCTGTTGTCCTTGAAAACGGGATTGCCGATGAGTTCGCCCACGCTGTCAGGAACACCGATGGCGTGCACCTGGCTGCTGTCCATGTCCATACTGATCTGGGAGGCACTCATGTCGATGTCACCGTAGATGATCTTGCTGCCGCCGAACATCACGGCATGGTTGCGGCCATACATGATGATGCTGTCCTTGGCATTGAACTCCACGACATGGTCGAGATCGACTTGACGATTGACGAAGCGGCTGGTATCGCGCGGCTCAGTTTGCACCCTTTGAGGGGCGATGGCTGAATCACCCTCTTGACTGACTATTGAGTCCACCGTTTGAGTCAGGTCAATCGATGACATCTGACCATAGGACAAGGCGGGCAGCAATGTGATTGCCACCAACATGGACAGTATGATATGCAGACTCTTTGTAGTCAACGTTCGGTTTTTTTACCAATAAACATGCAAAGATAGTGCAAATCAGCAGGACAACAAGCAACTTTGTGTTTAATTATCTTTTTTTAGCAGGTCAAGGATAATTACTGTCAACTTTTTAGTAACTTTGCAGTTTGATAACTAATAAACTAATATCACATATCATGTATAACGTCAAGTCTAACCATGCCGATGAATTCATCGACGACAGCGAGATACTGGAAACCTTAGCCTACGCTGAGAAGAATAAGAGCAATCGTGCTCTGATTGAGGAGATTATCAACAAGGCAGCACTGTGCAAGGGCCTTACGCACCGCGAGGCTGCCGTGCTGCTCGACTGCGACCAACCCGACCTGATTGAGCGATACGAGCAACTGGCCAAGGACGTGAAGCGTCGCTTCTATGGCAACCGCATCGTGATGTTTGCGCCGCTCTACCTCTCCAACTATTGCATTAACGGCTGCGTATATTGTCCCTACCATGCCAAGAACAAGACGATTCCCCGCAAGAAACTTTCTCAGGACGAAATCCGTGCCGAGGTCGAAGCCCTGGTCAAGATGGGTCACAAGCGCATTGCTCTCGAAGCCGGTGAACACCCCGTGATGAACCCGCTGGAATATATCCTGGAGTCAATTCACACCATCTATGACACCAAGGTGGGCAACGGTGAGATCCGCCGCCTGAACGTCAATATCGCGGCTACCGAGGTCGAGGCCTACGAGAAACTGAAGGCTGCAGGCATCGGCACCTATATCCTCTTCCAGGAGACCTATAACCGCAAGAACTACGAGGCCCTGCATCCCACAGGCCCCAAGAGCAACTATTGCTACCACACCGAGGCCATGGACCGTGCCCAGATGGGCGGCTGTGACGACGTGGGCATCGGCGTGCTCTATGGCCTGACGACCTATCGCTATGACTTCGTCGGTCTGCTGATGCATGCCGAGCACCTGGAGGCCAAGTTCGGTGTGGGACCGCACACCATCAGCGTGCCGCGCATCTGCCCTGCCGAGGACATCACCCTTGACGAGTTCCCCGATGTGCTACCCGATGACATCTTCTGCCGCATCATCGCCGTTATCCGTTTGGCCGTTCCCTACACAGGTATGATCATCTCTACCCGCGAGAGCCAAAGCGTCCGCGCCAAGGTGCTCGACCTGGGTGTATCACAGATTAGCGGTGGCAGCCGCACAAGTGTGGGTGGCTATACCACCGTCGAGCGTCACGACGAGACTGCTCAGTTCGACGTGAGCGACACCCGCACCCTCGACGAGGTCATCAACTGGCTGTTGTCGATCGGTTATTTGCCTAGTTTCTGTACCGCATGCTACCGCTCGGGACGCACGGGCGACCGCTTTATGGAGCTCTGCAAGGCCGGTAAGATTGGCGACATCTGCACCCCTAACGCGCTGATGACCCTCAAGGAATACCTGATGGACTTTGCCAGCGAGGACACCGTTGCCAAGGGCAACAGACTCATCGAGCAAGAATTGGCCACGATAAAGAATGCACGCGTGCGCGAAATCGCCGGCCAGCACATCCAGGAAATTGCTCAAGGCAAGCGCGACTTCTACTTCTAATTCATAAAATAGAAAACAATAAATACAATAATTACAATTGTTTGAACTACAGCAATTTGTACTTATTGTATTTATTGTTTTCCTCTTGTTATACTATTGTTTTATATGGTAGATCAAGCTTTTAACAGAGCACCGCAGAGTGAGCGGCTGCACATTGCGTTGTTTGGACGGCGCAATGCGGGCAAGTCGTCGCTCATCAACGCGCTCACAGGGCAGCAGCTTGCCATTGTGAGCGACGTGCCGGGAACAACGACCGACCCGGTGAGCAAGTCGATGGAGATACTGCCGCTTGGGCCGTGTGTGTTGATCGACACGGCAGGCTTTGACGACTCAGGACAAGTGGGAGACCTGCGCACCGAGCGCACCCGCGAAGTCATCAAGCAGACCGACATCGCTATCCTTGTGACTGATGGTGCTTCGCTCGACGACGAAGTCGCATGGTCCACAGTGCTCAAGCAGGCCAATGTCCCCTATGTTACTGTTTTAAATAAGGTGGACCTGATGACTGAGGTGCCCTCTACCCTACTCGACACGATTGCTAAACGGCTGGGCAGTGAGGTCATTGCTGTGAGTGCACTGAAAGGTACTGGGCTGGACCTGCTGCGACAGACGCTGGCCTCATTGGTCCCTGAAGATGAAAAACAGTCTCTCACAGGTGATCTGGCCCATGCCGGGGACACCGTGCTGTTGGTTATGCCTCAAGACCCGCAGGCTCCCAAGGGCCGCCTTATCCTGCCGCAGGTGCAGACGCTGCGCGACCTGATGGACAAGCGTTGTATCGCTATCTGTTGCACTACCGATGACATCGACCGTACTTTGGCTGCCTTGCGTGAACCGCCCCGCCTCATCATCACCGATTCTCAGGTGTTTGACATCGTGGAGAAGAAGAAACCCGAGGGAAGCCTGCTCACTTCATTTTCGGTACTCATGGCAGCCCACAAGGGCGACATCCGCTTCTTTGTCAGGAGCGCCATGGCTATTGACCGATTGACTGAACAGTCACGAGTCCTTATCGCCGAGGCCTGTACCCACGCCCCGCTGGCCGAGGACATCGGCCGGGTGAAAATTCCGCGCATACTGCGCCAGCGCGTAGGAGAAGGCTTGCAGATTGACATCGTGGCCGGCAAGGATTTCCCCGAGGATGTGACATCCTATGATCTGGTCATCCATTGCGGTGGCTGCATGTTTAACCGCAAGTTCATGTTATCACGCGTGATGCAATGCCGCCGCCAGGGAACCCCCATGACCAACTACGGCATTGCCATCGCCCACCTCAAGGGAATCCTTGGCAAGGTCTCTATACCAGACTGAAAAATAACAAGAAAAGTTGGAGGGTGATGCAAAACTCCATTTGATTCATTTTTAATCGGCCTAAAGGCCGATAATAAACTAGTAGAACATTATGGCACATCGCCAATTCTTATAGGATGGTTTTGTCGCGGTACTTGGTGTGCAACAGGTCATGGGCCTTGCCTTTTAAGGGCTCTCCCAGGAATTCATGATACAGGCGCTGGATGACAGGATTGTTGTGGCTCTTGCGGTGGCGCTTGCCGATGTCCTCGCTGTAAATGGCACGTTGACGCGCCTTGATCACCTCGATGTCGCCATGGTGGTAAGGCTGTCCGGTACCGCCGATGCAGCCACCGGGGCATGCCATCACCTCGATGACATGATAGTCCATCTCACCAGCCCTCAAGCGGTCCATCACAATGCGGGCATTGGGCAACGTGTTCACAACACAGACTTTCAACTCGAAGCCATTGAGGTCTATCACGGCCTCACGGATACCTTCCAGGCCACGCACCTCATCAAACTCCAGGTGCGGCAGCTCGGTTCCCGTAAATTCTTCGTACACA
>Ga0310694_10002533_pt1 | contig 18654 bp, 29 predicted proteins | sample 174DNAGHGhighgp2_FD_203884 | JGI IMG/M metagenome (GOLD analysis project Ga0310694, IMG submission 203884) | Sheep rumen microbial communities from Palmerston North, Manawatu-Wanganui, New Zealand - 1742 DNA GHGhigh gp2 (v2) (version 2) | ecosystem: Host-associated > Mammals > Digestive system... | reverse complement strand
TAGTAAAGATTGTAATTTAACTGAAGCAGAAAAACAAATTAATCAACATGATATTTCTAAATGGAGTGATGCTGAATATAATGCTTACGATAAATATTTTTATGGTGAAAAAACTGAAAAAGTTAAAGAAGCTTTTGATTTAGCTTGGTTACATCATCAACATGTAAATCCTCACCATTGGCAACATTGGGTTTTAGTTAACGATGATGATGGAAACAAAGCCTTAGAGATGCCAAGAGAAACTGCTGTTGAAATGTTATGTGATTGGATGAGCTTCTCTTTTAAAATTAATAAATTAGAAGAAGTTTTAAGTTGGTATGATAACCATAAAAAGACTATGATTTTACATAAAGAAACAAAAAAATTTGTGGAAGATATTTTAAATAAATATAAAAAAGTAATTAAGGAGATAAAATAATGATTAAAGTAAGAAAAGGAACATTTGAAACAAATTCAAGTTCTACACATTCATTAGTTATGTGTAGTGAAAGTGAGTATGATTTATTAGAAAAGAATGAAGCATTTTTAGTAGATGATACAGTAGTTTTAAAAGAAAATTTATTTAAAGAATTCTTAAATGAAAGAGAATGGAAGAAAAATAAATGGTTAAAGTATTGTCAAGAAAATAATAAAAATCCTGAAAGCGTTGATGATTTAGCTGAAGCAATTATTGAAGGTGATTTATTTGATCCTTATGAAGTTTCTACTTTAGAAAGATATTGGGATTATTATGGAGAACAATATGAGACTTTTGATGAATCATATACAACTAAATCAGGAGACAAAGTTATAGCTTTTGGTTATTACGGAATGGATAATTAATAAAAAATATTAAAAAATATTAAAATTGAGGTTCTTTAACCTCTTTTTTATTGTATATAAATATATAAAATTAAGGAGGTAGTTCTATGAAAGTTGAAATAAATACAACTACAATAGATGGTAAAACTGTATCTAAAGTAAAAATAAATGGTAAAAAATATACTATTAATGGAAGAGTTTATCTCAGAGGAAACGAGATAATTGATGAAAGAGGAAAAGTAATTGATGATAATTATCTATTTATGACTGACGTAAAAAATAAATTAGATGATTGGGTTCAAGATACTACTAATGATATATATAAAGATTATATTCATCCTACAGTAATTGATGAAGTAGTAGAAAAAGAAGAAAAAGAGATTTCTGAATATAAACCTGTAGATATCAAAATTGATCCTCTTACACCTTTAAAGAAGCGAAGAAACTCTTATATATTATTTATTTCATGGTTAACTTTTTTATGTTTAGGTTTAACTTTACTTTCAGCTTATTATTTCAATAAAGGTGATATAGTTTGGGGAGTTGTAGAAATTGTCTTAGCTTCTCTTAATTGCTTTTTATTAATTTGTGAAATTAAAGATTTAATGAAAGTAGCAAAAGACATAAAAGAAACTAAAACATATTTAGAAGAATATAAGAAATTGGAGGAAGAAGATTGTGGCGAAACATTACAGTAAATATGATTTTCATGATGATAAAGTAGAAGTTTGTAAAGGATTAACAGCTGAAAAGTTAAAAGAATTAGGATTTACTAATCATGTTAAAGATAGATGGTATTTTTGTAGAATTATATCAGAGTATAAACCCGGACATTATCTTCATGAAACATTAAATTTAACTATTACAGATAATTTCACTAAATTAGACTCAGATATTTTAGATGAAGCATTTTTACAACCAGCATTACCTTATGTTGAATATTATTTAAGAGAAAAGGCATTTGAAGATTGCACACCTTATATTCAAAATGGAATTAGAAAATGTGATGATTATATTAAATATCTAGTTGATAACAATGTTATTAGATTTAAGGATTAATGTATGATAAATAAAAAGAAAATATTTAAGAAAAAAATTAATTGTGACAATTTAAGACGATTATTTGTTTTACATAATGTTTATAAATTAGATGATAATAAATTAGATAAAAAGCATAAATTAAATAAACATTTTGCTATTATCTCATCTAGAAAATGGAAAAGAAGAAAAATTGAAAAAGAAATAACTAGAATAATGGAGGAAGATTAAAATATGAAACCTATTGGAAAAGTAAAAAATGGAAATTATTGGAAGATATTATTTGATGACGGAACATTAATTAAATTTAATAAGGAAGATAAATTAATTCCTGAATATCCTGATTCAATGGATGTTAAGATTACAAATAAATGTGATATGGGTTGTAAATTCTGTCATGAAAATTCATTACCTGATGGAGCTCATGGAGATATAATGAATGCAAAGTTTATCGAAACTTTATTACCTTATACTGAATTAGCTATTGGTGGAGGTAATCCATTAGAACACCCTGATTTAATTCCTTTTTTAGAAAAGTGTAAAGGATTAAAGTTAATTTGTAATATGACTGTAAATCAAAAACACTTTATTGAAAATTATGATTTACTTGCTAAGTTAATAGAAAATAATTTAATTCATGGTTTAGGAGTATCATTAACTAATCCTGACCAAGAACATTTTATTGAATTAATAAAGCAATTTCCAACTGCTGTAATTCATGTTATTAATGGTGTTCATACTGTTAATACTCTAAAGAAATTATATGATAATAATTTAAAATTATTAATTTTAGGTTATAAAGATTTCAGACGTGGAGAAAAGTATCATAATAAATTAGTTGATACTATTAAGAAAAATTTATATGATGAATTACCTGAATTAGTAAATCATTTTGATGTTGTATCTTTTGATAACTTAGCTTTAAAACAATTAAATCCAAAGAGATTATTAACTAATGAAGCTTGGGATCAATCATATATGGGCGAAGATGGACAAATGACAATGTTCATTGATTTGGTTAAAAATACTTATTCAACATCTTCAACAACACCTGAAAATGAAAGAAAATTATTATTAGATGATATTAAACCAATGTTCGATGATATAAGAAAGATAAACGGTAATTAATATGAGTTATTGTGATAAAGATATTCTTAATGAAATGCTAGAAGAACTTAGTAAAGACATTCCTAAGACTGTTAAAGAAGCAGAAGAAATGATTAAAAAGGATCCAGCTCAATACGCAGCTATAGTTGCATCTGCTAATATAAATGCTCTTATTCAAATATTAATTAATAAAGGTATTATCACAAAGGAAGAATTTATAACTTGGTATAATGCGTCAGAAGAGGTTTGTTTAAGAGCTGCTGCTGAAAAAGTAATGAAAATACTTCAAGGTGACGATGATGACGACTAATGAATTATTAACTGAAATTTTACAATTAATGGAAATGAATTTTGGTGAAAGATATACTGATTATGAAAAGCAAGTAGCTAAAATTACTTTTAATGGACAACATTATGAAATATTTGAAAGTGATTTACCTACTTTTAAGGAATTAAAAGATAGATTAGTAGAACATGACTATTTAAAAGAACATGCTGGTCATATACTAGCTAGCTATTTAGAAAATAAAGATAATCCTTATAAAATTCAAAGTTATAAAATATTTAAAGAACATAAATTTATTTATCTTGAAACTTATAAAGGATATAATATTTTTAGAGCTAGTTTAAATCCTCATAACTCAGAGTATATTATTCATGAACTTGGATTTGATACAAGATGGGGTAGTTTAAATTATTGTAAAAAATATATTAGAGAACAATTAAGTAAGAAGGAATAATATGATTTTATTAACTAAAGAAGAATTTACTAATTATTTAAACTTTATATATAAGCAAGAAGAAAAGCAGGAACAATTTGTTCAAGCATTAGAAAATTTATGTCCTGGAAATTATTGTGATTGTTGGTTATTTAATGATTATGCTGAGAAATATATTGAGTTGATAAAAAAGTTAATGAATGATAAAAATGATGATATTGAATTCTTTTTATATGATTTTGAAAGAGGTAAAAGTGTATTCTATTCAAATGTAGATGGTAGTGGTCCAAATATACCTTATCATAATGAAGAAGAATTGTATGATTATTTAGTAGAACAAGATAAAAAATTAACAGAAAAAAAGACTGAGGTATAGGTTTATACCTCATTTTTATTGTATATTAATATAAAAAATTAATGGAGGTTTCTATGGAAAATTATATTGACTTATTAGATTATGCTTATGAAAAATTAAATCACACATTATGTTTAAATCAAAATGAAGGAAATTTAAAATTTTCAATTGATGATACAGAACATATTGATTGCAAAGATGCTGATGAAATGGTTGAGTGTTTAGATATCATTGAAGAAGTAATTTGTAGATACAGACGATTAGCAAATGCTTGTGTTCAAACTGCTAATACTTTTAAAGATATATTAAAAGATAAGGAGAAATAAAATGAAGCAATTAAAAAAGATAACACTATTATTAATTATGTTTTTAATATTTTCACTTAGTATTGCTTGGGGAGTATTTCCTATAGTAATTGGTGCTTTATTTGGTTGGTATTGGTTAAGTCTTTATAGCATCCATTTAGCAGCTATATTAATTATTGCTTTAGCTTGTTTTAGAGCAAAAGAAGGAAATGAGGAAGATTCATATGTTAAAATTAATTAATAGTTTAGTTTTATATAGTTTAACTTGTGTAGTATTAGGTTTATTAATTGCTGTAATGTTACTTTAATACCTAATTAAAGGAGGAAAGAATTATGAGAATATATGAATATAAATATGATATAACTACTAATAAAATTATTATAACATCTGAAGAATATGAAGAAACAAGTCAACCAGGTATACTAGAAAAAACTGTTACGCATGAAGATGGTTCTACTACCTTAATTTCTTTTTCACTTCATATGTTAGGTAGAATGTATCCTAGTTTTACTATGTATCTTTCAGATAATAATGAAGCTAGTATAGATTTATTCTTAAGACAAGTTAAAGAAAAGTTACATAAGAGAATTAGTTATAAAAACTCTCGTATTGAAGAATGTTGTAAAGAAATAGAAAATTTAAAAGAAGAAGTAACTCAATTAAATTATAACTTTTTTAAGTTAGCTACAGAGAGAAAAGATAGTTTTATTATAGAGGAGGAAAAATAAAATGAAAATTATAGGAGTTAATATTCCAAAGAATATTAGATATATAATAGAACAATTAAATAATGCTGGTTATGAAGCTTATGTTGTAGGTGGTTGCGTAAGAGATTCATTATTAGGTTTAAGACCTAAAGATTGGGATTTAACAACAAATGCTACACCAGATGAAATTAAAACTGTTTTTAAAGATTATGAACTAATTAATAATAATGGTGAAAAGCATGGAACTGTTACAGTAAGATATAATAAGGAAAATATTGAAATCACTACTTATAGAGTTGATGGTGAGTATAAAGATAATAGACATCCTGAATCAGTTTCTTTTACTAGAAATGTTAAAGAAGATTTAGCTAGAAGAGATTTTACAATTAATGCTATCGCTTATAATGAAAAAGAAGGTTTTGTAGATCCTTTTGATGGTATTGATGATTTAAATAATAAACTTATTAAAGCTGTTGGAAATGCCTATGATAGATTTGATGAAGATGCTTTACGAATTCTAAGAATGCTTAGATTTGCTTCAGTATTAGATTTTGAAATTGAAAATAGTACATTAATAGCCGCAGAAAAATTAAAGAATAATTTACTTACTATTGCAAAGGAACGTAAAACTACAGAATTAAATAAATTAGTTTGTGGAAAAGGATTTGCTAGAATATTAAATAATATATTAGCTTATAATATTCTTAAAACAGTATTACCTTTAGATGATAAGCATCTTTATAATATGAATTTATTATTTAATATATTTAATAGTGCGCCTCTAGCTGATAGAGATTATATATTATCATATTGTTTCCTTTTTACTAGACTTGAAGCAAGACATTCATTATTTAATTATTTAATATTATCTAATGAAGATAAAGATTATATAAATGATATTTGTAGAACAGTTACCGAAAATTGTAGACTTCTTGGTGGTAAATATCAATATTTACAATTAGACCACCAAGATGTTGATAGATATATAATTACAAAAGCATTACATGAATTAAAACATAATGATGATAAAGAATATTGTAAATATGTTATGGTTTCATCTATCATAATGTCTTGGGTTATAGGTGATATTAATGGATATAAACTTTCTAAACTAGGTAAGGATTTAGAAGATATACTTAATAATGGTTGTTATTCATTAAAACAATTAGCAATTAATGGTAATGATTTAATTGAATTAGGATTAGAACCTGGACCTGTAATCAAGGATATTTTAGAAGGTTATCTAAAGGATGTAATTGAAGGTAAGTTAGAAAATAATAAGGAAATTCTTATTGAAAAAGTTAAATCTGAAATAATTGATAAAATAAGGAGATAGAATTATGAGTAATATTGAAAATCCAATTTTAAAAGATATTAAAATAGATCCTGATCTTGATAAAGCTTTTAATAAAGCCTTAAAGTTTATTCAAGAGAATAAAAATCCTTTTGGACAATATCCTAAGTTAGTTAGAGATAATATTCCTAATATAATCTTAGCAAATAATCCAACAGGAACATCAATTAAATATCGTAAATTAGATGATGAAGAATACAAAAAAGCTTTAGTTAGAAAATTACATGAAGAAGTTATAGAATACATTGATAGTGACGATGTAAAGGAGTTAGCTGATATCATAGAAGTTATTTGTGCATTAGCTAAAACTCATGGAGAAACTGAAACTACTTTAGGTAATATAAGAAATTATAAAGCTTTTACTAATGGTAGATTCGAAGATCGAATTTATTTAGAAGAAGTTAAAATTGGAAATAAATATGAAGATCCTAAAGATAAATTAGAAGAAAGTGAGGAATAACATATGGAAATTACAAAACTATTAGAATTAAAAAAGTTTATAGATTCATTATGTAAACCCTTTGAAAAATTAAATCCTGAAGCTTTACCTGAAGTTGAATTTCGTTTAACAGATAGATTTAATGATTATGCAATTGAAGATTGTATATTAGGTATAGATGATAACGTTATTCTTATTAACTGTTCTAAAAAAGGTTCAGCTTTAGAAGGTAAACATAGAGTAATGGGAAAGGATAAATAATATGGCTAATGAAAAAATAGATAGAAAAGATACTATGGAAGAAATTGCTGATTCATTAGATTATAGAGGTGAACACGTTGACTTTTATATGGATGATTATGGTCAACAATTTTACACTGTTTACGATGGTGGAGAAATAAGTTTTGGTACATATAACAAAAATTATAAAGAAGATATGAAATATATAATTGATAGAAAATTAGATGTTATAACTACTTTTCCTGAATTACAACAAGAAGGTATTTATGGTGCTGAATTAAGATGGTTTGATAACGGTGGTTGGGATGATATCAAATTAACTTATAAATGTAGAATAATTCGCGTCTATACCGTAGGCAATAGAAATGCTACATATATAGCAGAATTTATATCAGATGCTAAATCAGAATTATATAAATGGAAAGATTTTTGGAAGAAGGAAGATAACTAATGAAAAAATTTGAATTAGGTTTTATGGTTGGTAGATTTCAAATTTTACATAAAGGACATGAATCATTAATTAATGAAGGTCTTGAAAGATGTGAAAAATTTGTTATTTTGTTAGGTAATTCAGAAGAATCAAGAACAGAAAAGAATCCTTTTACATTTCAAGAAAGAAAAGAAATGATTCAAAAAATTTATGGTGATAAAGTTGAAGTTTATCCTATAATTAATATTGGAATCGGTTATGTTCCTGCTTGGGGCAATTACGTAATGAATACTGTAAAGTATTATTGTGGTAAATATCCTGACTTTGTAATTAGAGGTTCAGACAATGGAAGAAGTGACTGGATTGATAAAGAAAAGTTTTCTTGGTTAACTGAATTTATTGTTAGTAGAGATTTAATTTCATATTCAGCTACAGAGATTCGAGCTTTCTTCAAAGAATATGGTAGAGCATTAAAAGATTTACGAGATAACGCTTTATTAAAAGAAGATGGTCTTCATTTAATGGATGTAGACTTCTCAACTAATACAATTTCATTAAGAGCTAGTGATGATAGATTAAAAAGAATTTTAGAATCTAATGAAGCTATGATTAAAAGCGCTATTAATGATAAATTTACAAAAGCAGATATAATTCGTTATGCGAATATTATAGCTGGAAATGAAAGGTAAAAAATTGTATGGATAATATAACAGCATTAGAATTAATTTATTTTGCAGGAGAATGATGTAAATCTCCTGAGAATTGAAATAGGTTAGTTAAAGCTTTATCAAAAAATAATTTAGAAAATGTATTTAAAACATCAATAGTTGATGTTCAACCTATATTTAATGAATTATTAAAACATAATTGTAAACTAGAAAGGAAATAAAAATGTTAACACCAGAACAAATTCAAGCAAACAAAGAAAGATTTTTAAGTCTTATTAATCAAATTAATATTCCTGGAGCTGATATTCAAGGATTAATTCAATTTTTAGAATCATCTGATTTCTTCATCGCTCCAGCATCAACAAAGTATCATAGTAATTTTGATGGAGGTTTATGTCAACATTCATTAAATGTTTATGATTCATTAATTGATTTGTATGAACAAAATAAAAATTTATTACAAACACAATATGAACCTTCTACTTTAATTGCTGTAGCTTTATTACATGATATTTCTAAAGCAAACTTTTATGAAAAGAGTATTGGTAACAAGAAGATTTATAGTGATCAAGGTTCTAAACATGATAATATGGGTAAGTTTGATTGGGTAGCTGTTGAATCTTGGGTTGTAAGAGAACCTGAAAATAGATTCTTAGCAGGAACTCATGAAGAAAATTCAATGTTATTAGTAAGTAGATATATTCCTTTAAATCAAGAAGAAATTGTTTCTATTTTAAATCATCATTGTCATACTAATGATGGTAATCAATTCTATGATCAATCTGCTGTAATGAATACTTTCCCATTACTAACTTTATTACATACAGCTGATGTTATTGCTACGTTTATTAAAGAGCGTAATTAATTATGTCTAAGATAGTAGAAGATCAGCTTAAACAAGTTCAAATAGCTGATTTAACGCACTTTAATCCTGAGAATAATACTTATTTCATTCCTCAGAAAAAAACAATAAAATTAGACGTAGAACATACATATTTAATTAAGTTAGAAGATTCAATATTTAGTAATGAATTGTTAAAAAATAATTGAAATAATGGAAGCGTTCCTGATTGCAATTATTTAAAAGCAGATATATCTAAAAAGTTACCTAATATGATTAGAGTAGTTGCAGTAGGATATAATCCGTATACAAATCAAGATATATCTTACTTTTGATCAGGTTGATTAACTTTAGATGAGATTCAAATAATTCAAAAATTACAATAAAAAAAGAAATAAAATTATTTCTTTTTTTTATTAATTGTATTATATAACAGTAGATTAGGAGGTAACTATGCAGATAGATGTATTAGAAAGTAATATTTTAAATTGGGTTAAAATGAATTTAAGTCCTAGTTTTACTTTTAGAGAAAATCAATTAGAGACTATTAAAAATATTATAAATAATGTAATTAGTAATGTTGAAAGTAATCAAGTTATTGAAGCTCCTACAGGTTCAGGTAAATCTGTTATCATATTAATTAGTGCTGGAGTTTTAAATGAGTATTACAATAAGAGATCATATATTTTATGTTCAGATTTAAGTTTATGGAAACAATATTACGATTTTATTAAAGAAAATAAATTAAATTTTGGTTATTTAAAAGGACAATTAAATAATTATTATTGCAAAGCTAATAATAATCCTATACGTTGTGCTGAATGTAGAATTGCAGGTAAATCTTGGGCATATTTAATGACTAAACAAAATAATGAGTATCCTTGTGCAGGAGCTTGTCAATACATTAAAGATAGACGACATGCTTGTTTATCTAATGTAACTTTAATGACTTATCAATGTTTCTTATATTCTTTAATGCATCAAGAAAAAGATGAAGAGAATGATAAAAAGAATTTATATAATATCACTCCTAGAGAAGTTATATTTTGTGATGAATGTCATCATATGTCAGATGTTGTAATGCCTTTATTTAGTCCTCATATTTATCCTGTAGATATTGAAATAGCAGATAAAGTTTACACAACTTTAGCTAAAGAAGTTGATTTACCTAAATCACCAGCTGAATTTAAAAATAATTTAATGAAATATGCTGAAGAATTAAAATCTACTGATTTAACAAATAAACAAAATTTAGAATTAGTTACAAAGTTCTATAATGAATATTCTATTTTATGGAATGCTGTAAAAGATAGACAAGAATATTACATAACAGCTTATAAACGTTTAAATCCTGAAAATAAAAGTAAAGTAACTAAACTATATAAGTCTTTTGAAAACATAGTTATTTATGGAGATCAATTTAGAGATCTACTTAAATATTTAGAATCAGAGGAATTCTTAATTAAAGAAGTATTAGGTGAACAATTAACGTTCTATAATTTAAAACAAGATTTTTTAGTCTATAAAGCATTATTAAATAAAGCATCACATAGAATAATGTTATCAGCAACTGTAGGTAATATAGAAGCTTTTAAAGATGATATCGGAATTAAATATTTAACTAAAAAAGATACAAGCTTTACTAGAGTTCCTTCTATATTTGATTTTACTAAATCACCTATAATTATTTATGACCAATATAAATTAAATTATTATAATAAACCTAAATTATTCCCAAAGATTAAAGAACTTACATATAAAATTTGTAAACAATTTGCTGAACAAAAAGGAATTATTCAAACAACATCTTATACAGATGCATTAGATATTTATAATTCAGCTCCAGCAGATATTAAAATACGTTTATCAGTATATAGTAATAGTACTGAAAAAGAGGAAATATTAAAGAAACATTTATCAAAGAAAAATAGTATTTTATTAGGACCTACACTAAATGAAGGTTTAGATTTACCTGATGATTTATGTAGATTCATAATTATTACTAAAATTCCTTATCCACAATTAACTAGTGAATTTATTAAAAAGAAATTAGAATTATTTAAAGGTTGGTATCAAAGTATAACATCTTTAAAGGTAATTCAAACTATTGGTCGTGGTGTAAGAAATGAAAAAGATTATTGTCAAACATTTATTTTAGATGCTTGTTTCTTCGATCTTTTTATGAAAACAAAAGATCAATATGCTGATGAAATACAAAAAAGATTTGTTATTGAAACAATAAATAATGTATAATAAATATATAAATGTAAAGGAGATATTGCAATGGAATCACTTGCTGTAAAATACAGACCTCAAACTTTTGAGGATGTCTGTGATCAGAAGTCAATAATAACAATACTTAAAAATCAATTAGAAACTAAGCGTTATACTAATTGTTATGCTTTCTGTGGTCCTTCTGGTTGTGGTAAAACTACATTAGCTAGAATTTTTGGTAAAGCTATTAATCAAGGTATTGGAGAAATAATTGAAATTGATGGTGCTTCTAATAATGGTGTAGATAATATTAAAGCAATTATTAAAGAAGCTAATTTAAGTAGCATTGATGGGGCTGAGTACAAAATCTTTGTAATTGATGAATGTCATATGATTACAACTGCAGGTTGGAATGCATTCTTAAAAACAATTGAGGAACCACCTCATTATACTATGTTTATGTTCTGTACAACAAATCCTGAAAAGATACCTCAAACAATTCAAAACAGAGTAATGCGATTCAATTTAACTAAAGTTAATACTAATGCAATTAAAGAACGTTTATTACATATTTGTAAAGAAGAAAAGTTTACAAATTATGAAGAAGCTTGTGATTATATTAGTAAATTAAGTCAAGGTGGAGTTAGAGATGCTATAGCTTATTTAGAAAAGTGTGCTAACTATTCAACTGATTTAAATATTGATAATGTATTAGAATGTTTAGGTAACTTCTCATACGATTCATTCTTTAACTTAACTGGAGCTATTTTAAACAAAGAGGAAGGCGATGTTTTAAAAACTATTAATTCATATTACCTTTCAGGAAAAGATTTAAAATTATTTGTTGAACAATATTTAGATTTTGCTTTAGATTTAGCAAAATATTGTTTATTCAAAGATATTAATTTAGTTAAAATTCCAGCTAATTTAGAACCTCGTTGTTCAGGATATGCTTCAATTCCTAATATTTTAAAATGGACAAATAATTTAGTTACATCTTTATTAGATATTAAAAATGTAATTAAATATGATGTAAATTATAAAAATACTATTGAGGTTATGTTTATTAAACTTTGTAGAGAGGAGTAAAACCTATGGATAAAGAATTAAAAACTTTACTTGATATTTCTAGTTTAAAAGATAATATAAATGACAGTATTAATGAGATAACTGAAATTAAAGTTAATGCAGCTAATGATAAATATAAACGCCAATTATATGCTTTAACAAATGAAAATAATAATTTAAAAAGAGCATTAATGGATTTATGTAGAAGTTGTTATGCTTTAAAAGCAGGTAAAACAACTATTGATTATGTAATTAATATTATTAAAACTAATATTTTAAAACCTGAAGCAGCCAATCAATTAGAGTTTGAATATCTAACTAGTGAAGCATTACAAAAAGCTTACATATTAAACGTTATTAAAAAAGCTGAAGCTAATAAAGATTTAGAAAAAGATGTTTTAGAAGATAATGCTTTCAATCCAAATGGTATAGTTGATGATACTGAACAATTAAAAATTGTATCTTCAAATAACAATAATATGGTTGATGGATTAACAATTGAGCAAATTGAGGAAAAAATTGAAGAAGGAAAATTAAATGATATTCCTTTACAAGCTGACTTAACAAAGTTTATTTTAAAATCAGAATATGGTTTTACAGATGAAGGAATTGAAAATTTAATTCAATCACAAAAACAAGCTCAAGAAGAATTTGAAAAGAAGAATAAAGAATAAGAGGATTAAGTATGATAGGTCAAGAAAAGTTATTAAAACAATTAAATAATTATACGTTAGATACTTTTCCTAGATCAAGTATTTTATTAGGTGAAAAAGGTAGTGGAAAACATACTGTTTGTGAGTATATCAAAGATAATATTTTAAAATTACCTTTAATTAATATTACAGAAGATATTTCAGATGAATATCTAGAAGAATTATATTTAAATCCTTCACCTAATATTTATGTAATTGATATGTCTTTAATGACTGAAAAGAAACAAAATGTAATGTTAAAGTTTATTGAAGAACCAATGAATACTTCATTCATTATTATTTTATGTGAAAATCGAAATTTAGCGTTAAACACAGTTTTAAATAGATGTTTAATATTTGAATTAGATACATATAAAAAAGAAGAATTAAGCATGTTTTTACCTGATGGAGTAGAGAATAAAGAGTTAATGTTAAATGTATTAAATACTCCAGGAAAATTATTAAGTATTGATACTTCAAGATTTGAAGAATTATATAATTTATGTGGACTAATTGTTAATAAAATTCAAATAGCTAGTTATCCAAATACTTTAACAATTTTAGATAAGCTTAATTTAAAAGATGAACCTGAAAAATTTGATTTAGATTTATTCTTCGATACATTATTATATTGTTTTAATCAAGCATATATTATAAATAGAAATAAATTGTATGTAGATTTGTATTTATATTGTTTAGAATCACGTAAAAAACTAATTGATAAAAGATTAAACAAACAAAACTTTATGCTTAATTTTTTAACAGTATTATGGAGAAGGGTGAGAAAGTAATATGTTAATTCAAGATTTAAAGAAATTAATTGAAAATAAAAATGCATCTTTTCCTGATAATGTTTTAATTTTAAAGTACAAGGATAATAAATTTATTTGTAATCAATATATAAATGCTATTTGTGAAAAACGTAATTTAGAAAAGGTTTATATAGATTCAATTTATGATGTTTCAGATAATTCATTATTTGAAGATGAACCACATTACTTATATATATTAGATGTAGAAAAATTAACTGAACATCCTACAGCTGAAGATAAGAATATAATTATTTTATGTAAATCTTTACCTAATGATTTAGAAATTGATTATGTTGATATGACTGAAATTTTACCTTGGCATATTGAATCATTTGCTAAGTTAAGATTAAAAGGATTAGATGAAAAACAAATTAATTGGTTATGTCAAATTTGTAAATATGATATATTTAGAATAGATCAGGAATGTAAAAAATTAGAATCATTTCCTGAAGCTACTCAAAAAGTTATTTTTGAACAAATTAATGAAGAAAATGGTTATTCTGATTTAAGTGACCAAAATATATTTAATTTTACAAATGCTATTATTAAACAAGAAATGAATGTAGTTGCTTCATTGATTCCTGAATTAGAATCAGCTGATTTAGAACCTTTAGGATGTGTTACTATTTTATTAAAGAAGTTCCAAGAAATGACAAATTTCTTTTTAAATCCTAAAGCTACACCAGCTTCATTAAAAATGAGTGAAAAACAATTTTATTTCTTAAAATCTCATCCTGAAAAATATTCTACTTATCCTATCGCTAAAATATTAGATAATATAGAATTCTTAAGTAATATAGATTATCAAATAAAAACAGGAAATTTAGAGTTAACAAGAGAACAGTTGTTAAGTTATGTTGTTGTTAACGTTTTAAGTTAACAACAACTTTTATTGTATAATTATTTATATATGTTCACAGAGAGGAGAAATTTATGGCTAAAGTCTCAAATACAGATAAACAAAGAATATTAATGATAGTTGAGTCACCTGTAAAGGTTAAGACTTTAAGACAATTCATGCCTGACAATTATATTATAATGGCTTCTGTAGGACATTTCGTTGAAATAGCTAATACAGGATTATATAATGCTGGAATAGATATAGAAAATGATTTCAAAGAAGATTATGTAATTTCAGCTAGTAAAAAAGAAAATGTTTCTAAACTAAAAGAACAAGTTAAATTTGCTGATAAAGTTATATTAGCAACCGACCCAGATAGAGAAGGTGAGTCAATTTCTTGGTTCTTAAAAAAGTTTTTAAATATTCCTGAAAGTAAATACGAACGTATTACTTATCATGAAATTACTAAAAAAGCTATTGATGAAGCATTAAAGCATCCTAGAAAGATAGATTTAAACTATTGTGCTGCAGCAGATGTAAGAAGAGATGAAGATAAAATTGTAGGATTTTATGTATCTCAAAAATCTAGATTTGCTGGTAAAGGTAGAGCTGTAGGAAATGTAATGTGTCCTGCTTTAAGAATGATAGTAGATTTAGAGAATGAAATTGAAAATTTTAAATCAACTATTTATTATGAATTATATTTAAACTTTAAAAAGAATAATGTAGATTTTAAAGCTAAATATATGACTAAACCTAAATTAGATAGTTTAGATGAATGTGCAGCAATTGCTAATGAATGTAAAAAAGGTCAATATATTATAGCTGATATATCTAAAAAGGATTTAAAAGAAAATCCTAAACCACCTTTTATTACTAATACTTTATTACAAGAATTAAATACTAAATTTGGTTTATCAGCTGAAACAGCAATGACATGTGCTCAACAATTATTCCAAGGTGTAGAAATTAATGGACAACACGTAGCTTTAATTACTTATCATAGAACAGATGACGCTACATTAGCTCCTGAATTTGTCACAACTTTAAAAGATTTTATTACAAAAACTTATGGTAAAGAATATTGTGGAACAGTTAAAACAGGTAAAAAATCTGAGAATGCTCAAGAAGGTCATGAAGGTATTAGAGTAACTGATTTAGAAATGACACCTGATAAAGTAAAACAATATTTAAATAATGATTTATTAAATAAAATTTATACTATAATTTATAATAGAACAGTTGCTTGTTGTATGACACCAGCAATTATTTCTAAAACAACTTATAATATTTTAAATGGTAAGCATGAATTTGTAATGAATTCAAGAGAATTAAAGTTTGATGGTTATAGAAGAGCTTACTATTTTAAAGAAGATGATGAAGATGCTGATTCAGATGTAATTAAAGAAACTTTTAATAAAGGTGAAATATTACAAAATTGTGAATTAGAAGGTATTGAAAAACATACTAATCCACCAAAGAGATATACTGAAGCTACATTAATTCAAGATATGGATAAATTAGGAATAGGTAGACCCTCAACTTACGCTTTAATTACAAGTAAATTACAAGACGAAAAAAATGGTTACGCTAAGTTAATTAATAAAGAATTAGTTCCTACTCAAATGGGAATTATGGAAATTGATTGGTTAAAACAAAACTTTTCTCAAATAGTTGATTTAAAAGCTAGAGCTGAATTAGAAAAAGTTTTAGATGAAGTTGCTGCAGGTAAGAAAACAAAATTAGAAGTTTTAAAACCTTGGTGGGAAGAATTAAAAGCTCAAGGCGATAAGATTGGTGGAGATACTTCTCAAACTAAAACTTGTCCTAATTGTGGTAAACCTATGGCAATTAAAAAGGGTAGATATGGTTTATTCTACGCTTGCACAGGATATCCTGATTGCAAAACAATTGAATCATTTAAAAAGAAGTCTTCATAATAGACTTCTTTTTATTTTTAAATTGTATTATATAATAAAATAAATACTTGGAGGTATATATGGATTTACACGAGCTTAGTTATTTTTTATGTTTAGAATGTAAAGTTGTTTTAAAAAATGGTCATGAATATTTTGGTCAAATTGATTATAAAAGAAAAGATGGTCAAGATTATTTAGTAATTGATAATAAAGATTATTTTAAACTTGATGAAGTTCAAAATGTATTTAATTTAAAATCTTAAGGAGAATAGATATGGAAAACATTAATAAATTAACTTTTAATAGTCTTACTAGATATAATATAGGTGAAACTTTTGTATTGACTATTAATGAAAATAAATATAATACTAAAGTTGTAAGTTGTGTTCAAGATGATTATAGTTATGCAATTACAATAGAATTAGAAAAAGGTTATATTAAGGAAAGTGATTTAAATCCTTTATATGCTTATAGTATAGGATGTGAATAATATGACAATAGTAGATTTATTAAATTATATTGAAAAAGCAAAGATAGAAGTATACCTTGAATATAAATCTAATTATAGAGGTCAAATTATTAAAACATTAGATAGTTGTAAATATGACTTTGATGTAGATCCTGTTGATTATATAAAGACTTTAAATATAGTAGATATATCAACTAAAGCTAATGAATATGGAGATAGCTTTTTAGAAATTATTTTAACTGAATATGCACCTAAAAACGACAATTAAAAATTATTAAAAAATATTAAAAATTATTAAAAATTGAGGTTTTACCTCTTTTTTTATTGTATATTTTATAAAGAGGTGGATAGAAATGTTATGTATTGATTGTATAGATACAAGAGTTTCAAAAAGAAAAATTATTAAAATATGTAATGAATTAGATATGTTAGTAGATGAAACACCTTTTACTAATGTAAATGGTGGTAAATATCTTAAAGTATATAATGATAAAGGTACTGCTACAGCAGATATTTATTATAAATCTTTTATGAATAGTATTTTATATGATGAATTTGCAAAAGCAGGAAAAGAAGAATTAATAACAAGATTAAAGGAGATTAAGATGTATGAATAAGTTTGATGTAAAAGAGACTAAGAAAAAATTAATAGATTGGGTTAAAAAGACTGTAGGTGAATGTACAGTTGTTATTGGAATTAGTGGTGGTAAGGATAGCTCAATTACTGCGGCGCTATGTGTAGAGGCATTAGGTAAGGATAAAGTGTTTGGTGTATTAATGCCTGATGGAGAACAAAAGGATATTGATAAGAGTTTAGAGTTGTGTGAGCATTTAGATATTAAATATACGCTTATTAATATTGGACAAGTAACTAAAAGTTTAAGAGCAAATTTATTATATTCACCAATATTAGATAAAGAAACAACTGTTGTAGGAACTTTAAAACCATCTAATTTGGAAACTTGTACATTTAATGATGTATATGAAACAAACACTCCAGCAAGAATTCGTATGACAACTTTATACGGAGTAGCTGCAATTCTAGGCAATTCAAGAGTAGCTAACACTTGCAATTTAAGTGAGGATTGGGTTGGATATTCAACAAAATATGGCGATAGTGCTGGAGACTTTTCACCACTTGCTAATTTAACAGTTCATGAAGTAAAAGAACTTGGTTATGAATTAGGTTTACCAAAAGATTTAATTGAAAAAGTTCCAAGTGATGGAATGAGCGGTAAATCTGATGAAGAAAAATTAGGAGTTACTTATGATGAATTAGATACTTATATTAGAACTGGTGTTATTGAAAATCTTGAACATAAAGAAAAGATTGATAGAATGCACAGAGCTAATTTACATAAGTTAGTATTAATGCCTAAGTATGAACCTGATGATTTAGAGGTGAAGATTTAATGCTAAAAGAATTATTAGAAAAATTTAATAGAAGTTCTTTCAAATTATGATAAGTATTAATAGTCTTATTGTATATTATTATATATGAGGTGAACAATATGAAATTTAGATATCCAATTTTAATTAAAGCAAAAAGAATTAGAGGTTTTTTAACATATTTTCCTAATTTGGATCCATCAACTATTTTTGAAGCTGAGATATTCGAAGATGATACTTACGGT
>Ga0310694_10002528_pt1 | contig 18666 bp, 39 predicted proteins | sample 174DNAGHGhighgp2_FD_203884 | JGI IMG/M metagenome (GOLD analysis project Ga0310694, IMG submission 203884) | Sheep rumen microbial communities from Palmerston North, Manawatu-Wanganui, New Zealand - 1742 DNA GHGhigh gp2 (v2) (version 2) | ecosystem: Host-associated > Mammals > Digestive system... | reverse complement strand
CGTATTTTTCCATCAATTTGTGAACTTCATTGATATGTAATTCTTTTTCAGTAGGTTCTTTAGCTTTTTCTTCTGCAAGTTTCTTTACGAGAGCATTTCGGAACGTTGTAAGAGATTTCAAATCATGTGGACGATATTTTTTGCTACTGCCATCTATATACCAAATACGATCATCAACAGCATATACTTTTATATCGCTTTTACCAGATGAGGTATATCGATTATGAACAGTAAGCGTGAAAATATCACCCCAACCATTTTCATCCTGTTTGATTTCTCCGATGTTTATAATGTTTTCTATACCATTATAATCCCAAGAATCATTTTCAGCACTGACTTGAATATAACTTTCAACAATCATATTATCCTCTCGATTACTTTTATAATATAGAAAATATATTATTGATTGTCAGCAACAAAACTTAAAATCTTTTCATGCAGTTTCTTTTGCTTATTCAGTTCATGCTCCTGTTTCAGTACCTCTTGTTTCTTTTCATATAACGCTTTCTTTTCTTTATAGAGGTCTAAAAATTCTTCTTCATATTTCTTTTCAATCATTTTATGAACTGAGTCATATTTTGCTGCGGTTTCAAAACCTGTTAATACTTGAAAATTGGTCAATTCTGTGCTGCATTGATGCCATTTGTTAACCATTTGCTTATAATCCGTTTCCATTTGGTCAAAAATCGGTTGCGTAATTCGTCGATCTGCTGAATCGTTTATGTTCTTCATCATTTTCGGTCCGAGATGCATACCGAGGCAGAAACTCAGAATCATAGCACAGATAAGAGTTAATGTGATTTTTTCTTTTGTTGAAAACATTGTTATTTACTCCTTTTAAAGATTTTGTTGAAAATTCCTTTGAAAAAACCTTCCTTGACAGGTTCTTCTACTTTTTCTGGTTTTTCTACCTTAGGATGTTCAGCTTCCCATTTAGCTTTTTCAGCTTCATGTTCTTTTTCTCGTTCAGCTTCAAACCATTCAAGCCAGTTATGATAAGCTGTATCTAATCTTCCAGGTTGACCCATTTCTTTCATATAGTGATATTCCAGAAATTCTTTCTTGGGATTATTCTGTAATGTGCAAAGATATATTCGCCATTCACCGTTTTCTATTACAAGAATATGACCCATACCATGCTGATGATAATATTCACAAATAGGCGGAATGCTATTTTCAACTAAAACTTCTAGCTTTTTCTTTTCTTCATTATACCAAGCATGAGAATTAAATGTTGTGCCTCCGAAAACAATATGGTCCATCAACATATGCTTGATAGTATAACATGTAAATGGAGTATATAGCTTGTCTTCCGGAATTGTCTTGATCAATTCATCCATTAGCTTGCCAAATGTCGGCTGTAAATTTTTAGCAAGACTCATTTCTTTAACTTCTTCATTTTCTTCAGACACGCTTATCTCCTTTGCTTATGTCCATAATATAGAAAAAAGACTGACTAACGTCAATCTTTAATTCAATATACTTTCTTTTCAGACGGCTTTTAAATGTCCATGAATTCTACTTCATCACAGATTACTAATTTACTTGGTTCTTCAGCATTTATATTATAATACTTACAAAAATCTTCGAACTGTTCTTTTGTTACATGATCAAATGAAATAAATGTCCACGAATCTTTACGTCTTGGATTTTGTCTTACCCATAAAGAAGAATTACTATATTGTGTAATTTGAATCCAACTATTACCAGATGTTCTACTGGTATAATTATGCCCTGCTTCTGTAAATTTATATGAATCATAATACTTGGTAATATAACCAAGTCGTTTTAACTCTTCTAGTGCAGTTTCAATTCTTTTTCTATCCATATTAAAGTCCTGTTTGACGTCCAGAGAAATTTACAGTTCCACGGCCTTCCACTGTCAACCAGTCATTATTGCCATATTCATCTTCTTTACCTGCATGACGAACAAATGACACATCACCAGTGAAATCCTTAATAATAGTTGCACACCAATCTCTTTTAGTATATTTTTTAATTCCTTCTTGGTCAAGTAACGGTTCATCAAGCGGATAAACACACACCATACCCGCATCCGCACAGAACTGACCTATAGGCTTCTTTGTGTCTATGTCGAATACATGACAAGACCAGTCGCCATAAAGCGTATCTGTGCACATCCCAGACGTGATAGATTCAGCCTTAGCTAACCAATCATGTTCATCTTCTATAATATAGCATGGATCGGTAATGATAATGTCTTTGTGTTCAAAATGAATAGTCTTTGGATGTTCAAGTTCATATTCGCGAAAGAGAATACTAGAAATCATATTCCAATATTCATAACCCAAATCATAAACATGCTTTTTAATCCAGGTTTCTTTCTTGAAACCCATTTGTTTTTTTACTGTACCATCTGGCATTTTGAGTTTAATGTCAGTTTCCTTATCATATGACATGTTCCAGTTGAGATCACGACAATATGTTGCTCTACGGGCACATTCTTCATATCCCAACTTATAATGATAATCTTTAACGTATTTCTTCTTTAATTCTGAATACTTTGATTCTTGCATTTCAAGTTTAAAGTTAACATTACGTTCATTCGCATCCAACTCGCGTTTAGATAATTTATAGTCTTCTAATTCTTTACCTTCGAGCATACCTTTTTCTGCTTTACAATGGATGCAAATAAAATTTTCTTCATTGCCATGATATTCTTTACCGCAAACTTTACAAATGCTCATTATAAACTCCTTTGCTTTATAACTATAATATAGAAAATTAAAGACTGCTTGTCAAGCTTAAATATCCATAAACTCTACTTCAGACGTCAGTTTAAAACTGCTGTCTTCAGTAGTTATCCCAAAGAATTCGTAAAATTTGTCAATCATTTCTTGTGTGATATCTTCTTCTTTTACAAACTTCCAGCATTCTTTCTTTTGGATTGACTGTACATTGTAAAAATACGGCATCCAATAATGAACATAATTAAATTGAACATGGTCATGAACAAAATATACCCATCCAGTAATAATCGACTTCATGATAATTCTTTGAGCCGTATTATTGAATTTGATACTGTTACCTTCAGTTCCGTTAACTAACCCATGTTCATACACAGTTTTTCTGAATTTATCTAATTCTTCTTTTGATAACATATTATGCCCCACCACGGTTCCACAATATATTCTGTTCGTTTTCACTGAGATAAATCATAGTATCTTTAGGAATAGGCTGGCCATACAACTTACTCAGAAAAATATCATGCAACTTTTCCATAGTATCTTGATAAACATCTTTGCCTTCAAGAACCATGTCAATTCTTTCAATCATCTGTTGTTCTTTACTTTTCATCCCAATTCCTCAACTTTACATGTTCAATATGACATTTACCATTTTCTACATATTTAATATGAAGTTTACTATCTTCTGGTTTTCTTAATAACCTATCATATTCAGCCATTAACCTTGGCAACTTATTTAATTGCTTACCAATTTCTATTTTCTTATTCGTATGATAATTTTTTACGTAGAAGTATAAGTTAATACAACCGGCAATAATAAAAAATAGAATTACTATAGGAGCGAATACAATCATTATGAAAATCATGAATGCTTTATCTTCATCAGAGGACAAAGATTCGTCAAGAAATGCGTCGACATCTTTCCAATCTTTGATTATCAAAATGATTGCTATGACTATACTAGCAATATAATATGGAACCCACATTAAATGTAACCCTTCCTTTGCTTTTCAAGCTGAGCTTTAGTGTAAAAAAGATTTCGCCAATAATCTATTTCTCTAGGATCTTCTGTCCTTAATGATTCTACATAACCATTCCATGCTTCATTAACTGTCATTTTTGATTCTGCATATTTTTTAACATCAGGTGATTTCAATAGATTATCGAACTCTCGAACTAAACGTAAAACACTAGTTGTCGTTTGTTTCTCAAGCTTTTTATACTTATTCTTTTTGCTATGCCATACTTTAAGAGCGACAATAATAATTATAACTAGAAGAATGATAAAACCAAGCATAATTTACTCCTTATGTTCATAATATAGAAAAAAGACCTACAAGCGTAAGCTCATAGGTCTTAGATATATTGTTTCAGTCGACTAGACGCAGAAACTCAGGTCCTTCCAGTTCGGGAATCCAGCATATCTGAATTTATATGCTTGATGGAAAATTCTGAACGAGATTTGCTTTCCAGCCAACCTTGGGTCATTCAGAAATTCTGGACTCTTGATATATTCGAAAACTTCTTGTTTCAAATCTTCTCTAGTAATATCCTTACCACGAGCATCATAGATATGCATTCCTGGTAATGCAACTTCCATCTTTGTGATAACTTCATCTGGAGTTAACTGAATGTCAACTGTATTACATCTGGTCAACAATGGAGCCATTGCAGCATTCTTTAACAAATCTGCGGCAGACAGGTTGGAAATGAAAATACAGGATCCCATAAATCTGAAATAGCTTGGAACTAGATCAGCCTTGATTTTCTTGTGATCTTTTGCATACTTTTCCAAAATGGCTTCGATTTCTTCATGAGTTTCACAACCGAACGTATTAACCGTTCTACTGTTGTTCCAGCTCACTTCTCGAATTTCGCCTGTGTCCAGAACACCTTTGAGAATGTTCAGACCATCATTGTCTTGCAGAACACTGTCGCAGTCATCGAATACAACTGTCTTGTCGTAATTATCGTATAAAAACTTATACATTGCCGCAATGGTAGATTTACCCTTCATGACAACATAGTCTTTACCCTTCTTACCGTATGCACTCAAAATTCGGGTAACATTGTAGGATTTACCAACACCACCCTGACCTGTAATCAACAGTGCAGTGCTCAGACCCTGTGCAACCATCAATGTGTATGTATTCATTTGCTTGAATACTGCCAACGGATCATCCACGAGCTGTTCAATCTGTGGACGGATTTCCTTTGGTGCTTCTGGTTCACCTGGAACGATAAGTCCCGCTTTTTCTGCGAGTTCTGCTTCTTCGATTTCACTTACCATACCGAGATCTACAGTTTTCGGATCTTCAACAGTTGTGCCATACAACTTTTGTTCGAGCCACTTAATATCGTTGGTTCGAATTCTAAAATTACCGAATTTGAGTTCTCTCGGCTTCAATCCCATACTAACGAGTGCATCCATGATGTCTGCACATTTTGCACCATACTTACCAAACCAGAGTTCCATTGCGTCGAGACAATAACCGACGTAATACATTCTTGCTACGGCAGAATTAAAATCGTAGCAAATGGAACCACCTGGTAGATAAATCCAATTATCCTTATAAACGGATGTAAAACGTTCATGCAGATCAACAGTTTCTGGGCTTTCGGTTGTTTCAATAGTTTCAACTGCTTCACTCATATTTTATTCTCCAATTTTCAATTTTCTTGCTATACAATATAGTAATTTTTGACCCGTCAGTAAATGTCATTCGAAGATGATATTTTTATGCAGGTATCTCACCTATTACAGGCACCAGCTTAAAATTATCAGAGTTTAGTTCAAGCTTAACTTATACTGCCTCTAAATCCAGTTCTTTCTTAAAAATAGTCGTAACCCTCGAACCAGCTACACTAAATGCTGCACATTCGATATATACCCTAGTAATATCTGGTTTTTTCAACTGACGGTCTGCTTCAGTTCGTGCTGACCCATAATCAGCATATAACCGCTTCAAATACCGTTCGCCAGTTTTAAGTCCCCAGACTTTAACCGCATAAATCTGAATTTCTTTCATAAGCTATTCTTTAAACCTAAAATCGACTAGCATAATGTAATTTGCATCAATTAAATTACATTCTTCATTATTCTGAACTTCTATAGTATTATCACCCAAATCGACAACTTCAACCTTAAATCCAGAATCAACCTTTACTCTCCACGAACTGTCGGGACGTGTAAAATAAAATTTAACTGCTTCGACTTCTTTTGTAATCGCATTGGGTTCTTTACACTTCTGTATTTTCTGATTAATTTTGTTTACTATTGTTAATGCGTGCATATTAACCTTTCTTGTCTAATTTGTTAATTTCTGATTGAAGCCACTTACCGTACTTTTCACCCTGTTCACGACCATAATGATAAGCTGCAGCAATAAAACTATGAACATCTGCAACTTTTGGCTTTTCTTTACTGATAAGCTGGTCAAAACAGACTTCTGAAAATTTTGTCAAAGCCTCCATATATTCCGTTCCAGGAATAACCTTACCTTCCTGTTTCTTAAAGAAGGACTCTAGCATCTCTTGCTGACTAGTTTTCATAATTTTACCTTTTCTCTCTTATTACCTCTCTAATATAGCTAAAAAACCTCTCTTTGTAAGCAGTTTAAGAGATTTTTCTCTCTTTCAGCTCTCTTTTAGGGCTTACAAACCTCTCATTTAATTCTATATTTAATATCATGGATTTAAAAGAAATCAATGAAAAACTCTATCCACATAATGCAAGATTCCTTATCAACAACAAGCCTTATTATTTCAATATTCTGAATATTCCCTTTGACCAAGAGATAACTACTATAGAATTGCAATATAATGAGAGGACTGTAATTAGGATTAGCATGTCATGGGATAACAAACTTATATTAAATCACATGAACATCAATAAGGTTGGATTTACTCGTCATGATAAAGACAAAGATGGCAATGAATGTATTAGAATTATAGTTCCTGCTGAATTTTTCAAAACCTATCTTACATTGCAGCATTTTCTGAATATTCTTAGTTCACCTGCTTTACCTAACCTACTGAAGGAACTATATAATATACACACAGAAATGGACGAAAAGGTCTATAATAGTAATTGGTCAACTGAAGTATTATTAAACCAGCCATAGTATTTACAAAACTGATTAACTTTACTATATTAAGGTTAAATTATGATTCCGGCCTACGATAATATTCCTAAAGATATTTTAGATTATATTAACTCTCATCCTGCATACGGTTTACTAACAACTGCAAAAGTTGATTGGGATCTCTGGCATGCTGGATTTGTTGATAGAATAGAGCCGTATAAAGATTTTCAAAGAATCTTTTGGGGTGGAGGTACTGGTGACACTCCTGTTACTAAACAACTTGCCGAAGATTTTTTGAAATGGACAGAAAAATTCTATTGTGAAGTTCATCATGTTAAAACTTCTGGATTTTTTGAATCACAATTACCTAAAGTTCCAAAAGGAATTCTCAAATTACCCACAACCCTAGGATAATCTATGGATTTTATTTCAAATGAAAAACTCATGAATTCCAATGAAGAGGAAATCAAAGAATATAAAAAGACACTGTATAAAGAATTAGGACAGTGCGGTTTTGTTACATTCTATAGTCACAATGACGATGCAACAAAAATTATACACCAAATTAATAAGTGTAATTTCTTGTTAACTGACCCTAAGGCTAAAGAAGCTACTGCAAAATTATCAGAATTTGAAGATGCTATCAGTTACATCATTACTAATAACAATAGCACAGTCACAAAAGCAAGTGCTGATGATATTCTGAAAATATTTAAAGGATTAAATGCTCTTGAAATGATAGATGCTGCTGGAATTCTTTATGATGGTGCAGTAAAAAAACAGGAATGGTTCCGTAACCTTGCTCAGGTAGAACCAAAATTTAAAGATATTATAAAAAAAGCATTATTAGTAAAAGAACATGAAAATATAGAGGATATAGTACATGGCTAAACGATACGAAGATAAATATTGGAAAACACGTGACCTGGATCAAGACTTAGGTCCGATTGCAAATGCTTGTATGACGTCTCGGGAACGAGAATTATACAGAATTGAAAATTTCTGTCCAAGTGATGAACGAGACCAGGCAATCCGAGATTTTAATGAAGAATATGGCGGTTTCTGCGCATCCTGGGATTAAAAATGTCCAGAATTAATTTAAAGAAAATCGCAGAAGATTATGACTTCATCATAAAGGCTGAAGATTACGGTCGTTATGGTCAATGGAAAAAAGCAGATATAAAACTTTATATCGATAATGATTTCGATAGAAGTTATATCTTAGAAGGAATTGACCATGATATGGAACCTTGGTATAACAATCTTCGTGTCGCTGCTGGTATTGGTCAATTAAATGGTAAACGAAAGTTTATGGGTTATAATCATGTCTTTAACGATGATTTTAATGAGAGATATTTAAGAGAACAACTAGATGCGTTAGTAAAACTTTTCAGAATGCATAAAGATGAAGGCTTAATGCTATAAGGTCATCTGAATAGTAATTATATTAAGAGAGCTATTTACTTAGAGCTCTCTTTTTTCTATATTCATAGCATGACAAGTGAATGGGAACAAGAAATACGGCTGTTAGAAAGAGAGACCCAGATCTCAAAATGGGAAGATGTTCTGAAATTTTATAAAAGCCGTGGTATTTATGAAGATATTGAAAAAGGAAATATTATTGTCCTTGATGAAGCTGTCTGGATGAAAATCAATATCTGTGGTGTTCGAAGATTCAGAAAAGTCAAGGCTGTCTCTAATTTTACAGTTTATTATGATAGCTGTTATAGAAATCTTTATAGCTCATTTCAACTTGGTTCTCTTGACCATAGGTTTACAATCGATGGCGAAACTTTAGATTTAACTCATGTTGAAAATCCCAGAAGAAGAGAAATGCTCCTGGAATTTATCAAAAGAAATACAGAACCACCTCTCCCACCTGTACCTAAAGGAATTCTCAAACTATGAACTATAACAGATATTCAATAGAATGGCAAGATAAACTAAACCCATATTTAAATGCTGTTCAAAGTCGTACTTGGGAAGATGCTATAACATTGTTTCATTTTGACGATAAACAACGTGCTAAAGATGAAAATCTGGTTATTCTTTCTGAAGGTGTCTGGATGGAAATTGATGTTCTCTTCTCCCCCGCCACAAAATTAAGAAAAATCAGAGGTGTTACCAAGAATGACGTCTATTATGATGGTGACTATAAAGGAATTTATAATTGCCTAGGTCTCGGTTCTCTTAGTCATGTTTTCAGAATTGACGATCATAAAATAGACCTCGACAATGTTCCTCCTGATGAACGTCAAGATAAACTCTTAGCCTTTATTAAAGATAATAGTGGAATTACAGACGATCGCTTACCTCCTGTCCCTAAAGGAATTTTAAAAATATGAGATATTCAGAAGATTGGTTAGCAAAAATTAGCTCAACTCCATTCTATGAAAAACGCATGTCATGGAAGGATATTTACGAATATTATCATTTCGATAATGCACGACTGAGAGATGAACAGAAATTGGTCATTTTCCCTGAAGGTGTTTGGATGGAAATTTCCAGACATTATAGCAGTGATTATGATTTTATAAAAGTCAAAGCTGTATCTTTCAATGATATCTTTTTCGATGGTTCTGATAGAGACGGAACTATAGCCATGGGCTCTCTCTATCATATTTTCAAAATCGATGGTCATTCTATCGATCTATGCACCACTGAGTTAGATAGACAAGAAGAATTGCTAAAATTCGTTTACTCTTATTCCCATATCCCTGACCCAAGATTACCACCTGTTCCTAAAGGAATTTTAAAAATATGAAATATTCAGATTCTTGGTTAGGTAAAATTAGAGTTAGTAGTAACTTTTATCAAGAATGTACATGGGATGAAATTTGTGAACGATATAAGTTTGACACAGACCATGCGAAAAAATATTATAAAGCCGTTATTCTTGACGAAGGTGTCTGGATGGAAATCAGCAGGCTCTTCAATGATGGTTGGTATTTTGAAAAAGTCAGATGTATTACCAAGGACAACGTATATTTTGATGGTAGCGATTTTACTAACTCTCTTGCTATGGGTTCTCTTGACCATGTTTTCAAAATCGACGGTCATGTGCTCGATATAAGACATTTACCAGAAGATACAGAAAAAACTAAGCAAGAACTTCTGTTAGATTTTATTAACACTTATGCTGGTGTTTTAGATAATAGATATCCACCTGTTCCCAAAGGAATTCTAAAGATTTAATTATGAAAAATATCCAGATTAAAACAGAAATCATCACTCTGATTTTTATCATTCTCTGCACAGTAGGTGTAATCTTCAAAGATTACCTCCCTCATAATGTGTTAACTTCTGCATTTATCCATGGCTCTAAAGACCACTTCGTAAACAATATGATGCTCTTCCTCCTGCTCTCCCCAGCAGTAGAAGAAAAACTCGGAAAAGTAAACTACCTCCTCGCTTTTGCACTAACCACAGTCACAGTCCATTATTTCCATACTGGTTTACTCCATGTAAATGCTATCGGAATCTCAGCTTGGATATTTGCTCTTATAGTTCTCAATATAGGCAAACTTAAAATCACAGGTATTCTGTTAATCTCTATCTATGCCTTCCAAGAAATATCCGGAATGTTCAATAATGACAATACCTCTCATGCTGGTCATCTTCTGGGAATTATAACCGGCATTATCTACCTCTTAATCTACAACTATATAAGCAAAAAGAAAGAAACATATGAACAAGAAGAAGGAAGCGAAAAAAGCATTCTTAGCGATTTGCCAAGGTTATAAAGAGGCTATTAAGATAACTCCAGAACCTGAAAAATTCAGACTTAAAAGACAACTCAAAGAGTATATAAAACAAAATAGAAAGTAATCTGCAATAAAAAATATCTTAAAGTAGGCCATTTACTATTTGACCTGCTTTTTCTATATTATATCATATGAATTACTCTCAAGAATGGCAAGATAAACTAAATTTGCATAACAGTCTACCACAAGTTTTAGACTGGGAAACCACAATTGCTAAAAAATATGTAGATCTAAATAATTCAAAAGCGACCAATCTGATTTTTCTTAATAATCCAGTCTGGATAGAAATTCATACTATGTACAGTTATGATCCGTTTAGAAAAATTAAAGCCATTTCTAAATATAATGTTTATTTTGATGGAACCTACAAAGGTCGCTCAAACTCTTGTGCACTAGGATGTATTCATGGATGGGACTATACTATAGATGGTCATAGACTAGACCTCAATCATGCACGTGTAGAAGATGATAACCAAGAAAAACTAATAGAATTTCTCAAACTCTATTCTGATGCTTTCATCCCGCCTGTTCCTAAAGGTATTCTGAAAATTCCTACAATCATTTAAGGTATTATATGAATTATTCTCGAGAATGGCAAGAACATCTTGATTATTATAATTCGCTCACTCAGAGATATGATTGGGATTATATAGTCCGTGAACAAAACCTAACCGATCCAAAGAATGATAAGGCTGAAAATCTGATTATCCTTAATAAACCAGTCTGGGTAGAAATTCATGATATGGTAGGTGAGAGACCGTTTAGAAAGATTAAGGCAATATCCAAATATAATGCCTATTTCGACGGAATATATAGGGGTATGTCTTATTCCCTCTCTTTAGGTTGCCTGCATGGATGGGACTATACTATCGACGGTCATAAACTCGATTTAAATAGAGCATATAAACAAGATAATAACCAAGAAAAACTGTTAAACTTTATTAAGGAATATTCTGACGGTTTCTACGAACCAGTGCCTAAAGGTATTCTGAAAATTCCTACAATCATTTAAGGTATTATATGGATAAGCAACCAAACCTTTACAAACAATTCCTTAAAGACATTCATCCAGAACTCCTTGACCAGTTCAAACGTTTCATTAAGGAAAAAGATATATACAAACAATTCGTTGAATTCGCTCATCCCGAATTCGAAAGAGACTTTAAGAAATATACAGAAAAGATGCCTGTATATAACTCTTACAGAGTAGCCAGATTCTATGTAGATAATCCGAAATTTCCTAAACTCAATTATTACCTCGACGTAGGTGTTGAAGAACTTTCAGGCAAATATATTCTCTTAAATAAAGAGGGAAAACCTCTCAATAATGACCTATACGATAATATCGGAATCCTCTCCTATGCTGCAGGAAGTTGGAGAAAAACAGCTTACTTCGGTATATATGTTAAAAAAGGCGATTCCTATGCTTTTCTTAAAAAATCAGAAGATAATGAAGAATTGTTAGATTACCTGGAACAAGGAACAGTCTTATCAGATTTCCTAGATTACGGTCTGCCTCACTATAAGTTCGAAGAAGGATCAAGAGATAATAGAGTTTACCAAATGTTTGCAGGAATGGAAATGCAATGGCTAAAGGACGAAACCATTATCCTGGACAAAAATACCAAACTGGTCCCGGACTTTGAACCTGAAGGCTATCACACAACCTGCTATAGACTAGGTGTAAAAGTCGGAAAAGACGACTGGGAAGCAAGAAACGTCTTCTATGTAGGTAAACTTCCAAACTATTACGAAAATAAAACTGACAGACTATTAAGCTCATTCCTAGATGAATGGAACAAAGCCGACAGTAAACAAAAAGAAAAACTCAGAAAAGGTCTAGGATATAATATCGGCTTCAGGTAATCTGATTCATTATTTCATTAAGTAGGTTATTTACTCTTTAACCTACTTTTTCTATATTATATAACATGAATTACATGGTAGTCGAAAAAGAAAATATTGGTATGTATTCCCACAGATTTTGCAATCCCACTATCATCGTTGCTGATAATGAAAAAGATGCAGAATTCTTCTATAACCACGAATACTATGTAGGAGAATCCAGAACAATCGCCACTGTCTCTAAACATACAGATATTAACGGCCTCTATGTAGTCATTAACCCTATAAGCGATTTCTGGAAATCTCGAATAAAAACTATCCAAGACCTCTTCGGCGACTATATCGAAAAATACGGTAAACGCGTCAGATACGTTATCAACAGGTAATTATATGGATAACTCTATTAAGATAACTGAAGAACAAAGAGAACGAATGAATAAAATTCTCGATGAAAACTTCTCTAAAGAACAAATAGATAATCTGTTCAAACACTTCCCTGAATGGGAAAAAATCATAAAAGGAGATAACCATGAATAAAACCATCACCCTGTCTAAAGAAGAAATTACCACACTAAACAAAATCAAAGATTACCTCACAGAAGACGAAATAACCAGATTCTTCCCCAAATTCAAAGATATTCTTATTAAGGTAAACAATGGATAACAATTTCTACAAACCCTCTAAATGGCGTCTCAAAGAAACATACCACGAAGGTAAACTTCTTTTAGTTCCACAATATAAAACCAAATTTTTCTGGAGAAACGTCACAGAAGAAGAATGCAATAACCTCTATTTAATTGTAGGCGAAGTAATAATCTCTCGTATGTGGCCATTCAGAATCGGCTTCATATCAGAAAAGTTCGCAAAAGATTTTATTCAAAATATAGAAGAACGCAGACAACGTATCAGACCAAATCCCTCTATGCCTAAACAAAAAATCTGGCACTCTATCAAAAACCTTTTCCCAAAATATATCTATATAGAATAACACTATGGATCTGTCTATAATGCTCGATAAAGATTACAGAATTAAATGTATTCCACACCCACAATCAGAATTTAAAGACTTCTTACTATATCATAATAAAAAAGAATTATACACATATAAATTCCAAAAACGTTTCCTCCATTTCTTCTGGAAAACCCTAGATAGGTCATACTCCCTTATAAGAATGTATAAATGCTATAACCTAGAATTATCAGGTCAAGAACTCTATTAAGGTAACCACTTCTGTCTATTCTCTAACCAAAAAATCCAAAATTCTATATAAATTTCTATATTTTCTTTTAAAAATAACCCGTTAACAGATAGTGAATAATATGTGTCTATGTGGGGATATATACACAAATTATTAACAATCTATTAAGGGGGCCTAGGGTTATATTAAGCTATTTTTTCTATAAAACCTACCTCAACACATAACCTGATCTGAGTTGACAATTTTTCTGACGGTTTCGAAAAAAATTTTTTCAGAAATTTTTAGGTTACCAAATCTTTGCGTAAACTTACCTTTACATAATTCTGATTTTTCCTCCCAACCTTTTTGTTAAGGTAAGTTTGCGTAAAATAAAGGTTACGTATAACCATAATCGCAACTGGTGACCTGAAAGGAAATTATATTAAGTATAGGGTTTTATTAAGCCCTGTAATTTATTATATTAAGGTCATGTTACAAGATAGACCAGGTGAATGTATTATTAAGAATGAATTTACGGCTGCGGCTGTAGATTACCTTAACCAGTTTCCTATGTTTAAGGAAGAGAAGAAATGTTACATCATTAGGGGATTCTATAATTATTGTTTTGGACCTAATAAGTTCAAATGCGATATATTTGATAAGTATTTGAATAATACAGATAATAGCCAATATCACTGGTATTTTAATTGCGGTGACGATGTTCCTGTAAAACCGTTAAATGAACAGTTTACGTTGGAAGATGCCAGAAAGTTTATTCAAGCTATTAAGGCATTATGGATGTCGTATTGTGTTAAGGAGAACCGTGAGGTTAACTGGGTTGACGAGTTACCTGTTGTGCCGAAGGGTTTATTAAGTATTCCGTCAAATATCTGTTTAGAATAGGAGAATATAGTAATGGTTCATGGTTCTAGTAAAATTGCTACATATTTGAATACGCATCCTATGTTTAAGACTGGAGAATATGATGGGTGCACTGCTGTTCCAGATTTTTTCAACTATTATGAACGTTATTATGAAGGTAGAAAAGGAAAGAATTCCAGGTTTTGGAAAAAGATGGATAATGCTATTTGGTATACTTCTGATTTTCATCGTATAACCAAAGCTGATTGTGATAAGTTTTTTAAAGAAATTATTGAACCATTATGGTGTCAGTTTTATAATGTTAAAAGTTCTGGATTTTTTGAAGCACAATTACCTGTTGTTCCGAAGGGGTTATTGACGATACCTATTAAGCTTTAAGGTGGTTATTATGGTAATGTTAGAAGATAGAGATTGTATTAACCAGGGTGACTGGGAACATAATAAGAAAATTGCGGATTATTTGAATCAACATCCTATGTTTAAGGATGCTGAACCTGGTAATATTTGTGAAGAAGGTTTTTATTTCTATATAGCTAATAAGTTAGAAAATATAGTCGATGATCCGGAACGGTTACAGAAAATGGATAGGGCTATTTGGCTTACTGGTAACTATACTGGTATAACCATGGGTGACTGTGATTGGTTTTTTGACCAGGTTGAAGAATTATGGTGTGAATACCATGATGTACAGAGTTCTGGATTTTTTGATCCTCCAGATCCGTTACCTATTGTACCAAAAGGTTTATTAAGTATACCGGATAAAATTTAGTTAAGGTGATTATTTATGAAGCAATGGGAAGATTGGATTATATTTCTGGGTTTTGACGGTGGCCAGTATGATAATACCATGTCTGTGGTAAAAATGTGGAATGACCGGTTAGCTGAATCTGGACTTAATAAGGAAAATTTAAGTCAGTTAAGTAAATGGTTATTTATCCGTTCAATAGCAAGAATTTGGCATTCTTGTTGTTTGTCATTTAAATCTATGCATGTAGCTAGCGGTTATATCGAAGCCAACTGGGTTGACGGTGGTGGCCTGACTGATCTTCATACAGAATATGATAAGGTAAAAGATACAGAATTCTCACATACTTATTCTGATTACAGTATTAGGAGTCTTCCAGTTCATTTTTTCAATGACGATCAATACCAGGTTATCGGAATGACCTTGAATGGAAAAATCGTAATGGACACTTTTACGAAATACGGTCATAGAGAAGATATAAGTCGTCGTATGAATGAATTGGGTGACCAAAATTACTGTAAAGAATTTCTGGAAACGGTTAAGGAGAATTATCGGAAGTTACAGTTACCTGAGGTACCGAAGGGAATATTGAAGATTCCTATGAGTATTTAACCATAGGGGTTTACAAACGGGTTACTAATTGCTATATTAGTAATATGATTTGTTATGATGATTGGGTTTCCAAAGAAGCAGCAGAATATTTGAATAGTCACCCGGCTTTTCAGAATTCAAATGGCTGTATTATGGATCCAGAATTCTTTAATAATTATATTGGAGAGTTTACTGACAAACATAAGGGAACTGTGCCTATTGCTGATAAATACCGTAAAGGTGTTTGGGGACAGGAACGGTTTACTTTGGAAGATGCCAAGGAATTCATAAAATGGTTAGATCCGAAATGGACAGAATATAAAGGTCTGGGCAAATCTGAATTTTTTAAAGGACCAGAATTGGAATTAGCGAATGACGGGATTGAATTTATGGATATATGAGTGTACTTTCTGAATGGATGACAGGTTTAAGGGGAAGAGATTACCCGCATCCACAAGCTATAACTGAAGATATTGGTGGGTTACCGAGAGATTATATTCCAAATCATTGGTCAAGGGAATATGTCGAACAAAGAACTCGGGAAATAGAAGAAGCTGCTAACCGATATGCGGAGGGATTAGCAGAACGCCGTAGGGAAGCTGAAGTCCGGGAAGCCGAAGTTAGGGCTGCACGGGATCGGGCGATACATCATATGTGGCATCCTTCAGACGACGAGAGTAATGATGGTCAGCCAGAAAGATGGGCATTTGAATGTGAACATCACTTAGATATTGATCCAGCAACTGGTGAGATTACTAATTCTGGTGATACATTACCGAATGAAGAAGTATTATTTGATCCTGGTACATTGGTAGATACATCGGAGAACAATCAGCTAACTACAATATCTAGTATAGAACCTGCATGGGAGTTATCGGTTAGTGATGCGATAACTGATAAGTATAAGGAAATGGAAAAGCGTGTTGAAGAACAGGATAAAACCATTGCCGAGATGAAGAGTATTATAGAAAACCTACAGGATATTGTCTATCAGCGGAAACTAGATAAGGAAGCTGAAACATTGGTATTATAAGAAAAACCGGAATTTAGTTCCGGTTCTTGGGGTACAATCAGTGACCTGGGGTACGGTTAGATTTCATACTGCATTTCATCATCCAGTAGGCGGGCAGCTTTGGCCATTTCTGATTGGGTATATTGGGATGCTGATAACCCGTATAGTTTTCTGTTGGTATTGATGAGTTCTACGAACTGTTCCTCATCCATCCTTGGTAATCTAGTATGCCAGTACCAGGTACCATCATGACCATCTGCTGAGTTAGTAACCCAAACTATACCATCAAGACGAGAAGCAATGTCTTCTACAGTAGTAGCTTCTTCTAAATTCAATGGACAGTTTTCAAAGAAATCGCAGAATCCTCTACCACGCAGACGACGGTTAATAGCGTTTCCTTCCTCTGTATAAGCACCGTACTTGAAAACATAGCCTGCATCATACATGTCCTTGATATATTCAGCCATTATAAGTTTTGTATAATCGTTAAGAACCATATTGCCCCTTATATCTCTGTGCTAGATAAAAAATAAATTGTCTCATCTGGTTACAGTTAATGCCAGACCTTGGTAACTTTTCTTTAGAATGATCCAGAAGATATTGTTCAATATCTCCTGGTTTTTTATTTTTAATGAAATTCAATAGAGTTTCGGTATAATAACGTAGATTAGCATAATCCGGTTTCGATAACCTGTATTTACCAGTGTGAACCATAATGTCTACTGCTATCCGCAAAGCCAAAGGGAAATTGCTTCTTATCTTTGAATTCTGGTAATCTCTGAATTCTTTTTCTGATGATGGGTTATTATATTCTTCCATCTCCTGGTAATACTGTTTAATGATCTCGGGATGTACCACGCGACAGGAGGAAACGACTTCATCATAGAATTCATAAGCTGGTAACCTATTGTAATCGGATGGATCTATTTCCAATTCGTCATAGACCTGGTCACCCAATTCTTTCATTATATATTCACCTAATTCTATCATATGATATTTATAGTATAAAAAAGGATGTCTTTCCAGACATCCTGAGTAAATACAGTTATATAATATTAGCCTTTAAGAACGTAACCTTTCTTGGTGAGGTAAGCTTTTGCTTCGTCCAAAGTCGGTTTGCGGTCTTCCTTAACGAAGGATTCGAAACCAAAGTTAGCATCGTCGAATTCTTCTGCTGGAGCTTCAGGTTCTGTGATGTTAGATGCCTGGCCTTCGAGCTGGACTTCGACAGCTTCTGCGAAATCCTTGCAGAGAGTGCGAGCTTGAGAGAAGTCGAGGTTACTTGTTGCCGGATTATTAAGCATCTTGACCATCAAGTTACAAATAGCCTTGATATATTCACGATCATCTAATGCATCAAGAGCATTTTGCTGTTCGCGAGCCCATTGGATTTGATCTGTAGTAATATTCATAATAATTCTCCTAAAATATTGTTTTTCAATATAATATTTATAATAAAAACCGGAAATCCTTAATGGATAACCGGTTTTAGGTTATTATGGAGAAATAATATTAAACGGCAACAGGGAATTTGATAGCCGGGTGAGACTGGTAATCCAGTAACTCGAAGTCGGTATACTTCCAATCCCATATGGTCCAGTTTGGATCCTCCGCGTTAAGGATCTTAACGGAAGGTTGTTCCAGTGGAGTACGCTTTAACTGTTCCTTGACACCTTCAATCTGATTGACATAGATATGGGAATCAGCGAAGAAACCAATAACCTTACCAGGTTTCATCTTAACCTGCTGACAGATAAGGGTAAGTAACATAGCGTACGATGCCAGGTCATATGGTACACCTAACGGAAAATCACTTGACCTTTGGTTCCACAGTAGATCCACGTATCCATCATTG
>Ga0310694_10002526_pt1 | contig 18674 bp, 6 predicted proteins | sample 174DNAGHGhighgp2_FD_203884 | JGI IMG/M metagenome (GOLD analysis project Ga0310694, IMG submission 203884) | Sheep rumen microbial communities from Palmerston North, Manawatu-Wanganui, New Zealand - 1742 DNA GHGhigh gp2 (v2) (version 2) | ecosystem: Host-associated > Mammals > Digestive system >... | reverse complement strand
GAAGTGAAGGAGTGCCGTGTCGTCGGAGCGGAGCTCACTGTTGTTGTTGGCGTAGAGCACGACGTTGTAGAGGCCGTCGGCGAGAGCGCGTGTCTCCACCTGGTGGCCGACGGAGCGTGCGGAGGCGATGCTCACGTTGCCCATGGATGCGCCCTCCGGCAGTCGGAGGGTGATGTGCATGGCGGTGTAGCGCTCCGGCGTGTCGAGGTGGAGGAGGCAGAGGCCGCCGTTGGCGGTGAGCCACAGGCGGTCCATGGTGGCCTCACGCGCCGTGGCGGGGGCGTGGGAGGCATCTTTGTGCAGCAGGATATTGACAATGGCAGTCACGTCGGAAATGGTGATGACGTCATCGGGTGACACGTCGGCGTTCTCGATGTAGAAGGGTGAGGGATGCTTGCCAAGCACGTAGTCCACGGTGAGCGTTACGTCGGTGATGGTCACAGCGCCGTCGTGGTTCACGTCACCCATCAGGAGTGATTCTTCGTCGCAGAAATATCCTCCCTTCCATTGATACCAGCCGTCGCCTGTGGCGGTCGTCTCCGGTGTGAAGCCGGCAGGATAGACGAGGGTGCAGGGAGCGGCCTGCGTGCCCACGCCTGAACAGGCAAGATAATCCAGTCTACCTGCCATGATGGGGATGACAAGGGTTTGCAAGCTGGAACATCTGGAAACAAATCCCATTGTTTTGTTGGATGGTATGTTGAAACTGCTCACGTCGAGGCTCGTAAGGTCGGTGCAATCGCAGAACATATTTTCCATATTAGTGACAAGATTTGTGTCAAATCCACTCACGTCGAGGGTGGTGAGTTTCTTGCACTCGTTGAACATATAAGTCATGTTGGTCACTTTAGCTGTGTTGAACTTGCTCAAATCGAGGCTCGTCAAATTGCCGCAGAAACGGAACATATAACTCATATCGGTCACATTCGCGGTGATGAACCCGCTCAAATCAAGGCTTGCCAACCCTTTACAGTCGTTGAACATAGCTCTCATATTTGTCACGTTGGTTGTGACGAACCCGCTCACGTCGAGGCTCGTCAAGCTGGTGCAGCCACTAAACATACTCTGCATGTCAGTCACATTCCTGGTATCGAACCTGGTCACGTCGAGGCTCGTCAGAACAGAACAACTACTGAACATAGAATTCATATCGGTCACATTACCGGTGTTGAACCCCCTTACGTCGAGGCTCGTCAGACCAGAGCAACTTCTGAACATATACTTCATATTGGTCACCGCACTTGTATTGAGGTACTGGATGCCCTCGATATCAACCAAATTAAACATTTTGGAGAACCAACTATAGCAACTTCCGGGACGGGCGCCGGCGAAGGATGAATCGAACACCACATTCGTCACCGAAGTGTGATTGGAATACCATTCCGGGGTGTTGCTTCCCGTATTCATCCCATACACCGTGCCCTCACGGGAGTCGGAATAGGGGTCGTAATAGAATGTCAGCGTGGTATTGTCCGTGGAGAGCACGGCGTAAGCCACCCGCTCGGCATCCTTGAAGTATCCATTCTTCCACTTGTACCATCCGTCGCCCTCGGCGGTCTTCTGTGGTGTGAAGCCGTCGGGATAGACGAGGGTGCAGGGGGCGGACACCGTGCCCACGCCTGTGCAGGCTGCATCAGAGAGGTCGTTGGCGGATGCAGAGACCGAGAGTCTCTTCAACGCACTACATCCTTTGAGCATTTCATACGTGCCATAAAGCATGCCATTCTCACCATCGTAATAGTTCTCGGGCAGGTTTTCAAAAGACGACAAATCCATGTTTTCAAGACTGGAACAGTCTTCGAACATGTAAGCCATGAATTGTACTTTCTGCACGTTGAAATGACTTACATCGATGTTGGTGAGACTGGAGCATCCACTGAACATTTTAAACATTGCAGTCACGTTGGAAGTATCGAAGTTGCTCACATCGAGACTGGCGAGGCTAGAGCACCCCAAAAACATCCCAGCCATTTCGGTGACATTCGACGTATCGAAACTACTTATGTTAAGAGAGGTGAGGGCAGAGCAGTGATAGAACATCTCCCCCATCGAAGTGACATTGGATGTGTTGAAATAACCCAAATCAAGTGTTTGGAGGCTGGAGCAACCATCGAACATGGCATCCATACGAGTCACCTCCGAGGTGTTGAGGTATCTCATCAATGAGATGGAAGTCAGATTTGCCATTCCTTCAAACCATCTGAAACACGATGTGGGTCGTGCATCGGCGAAGGAGGAGTCAAACTCCACGCTTGTGACGTTGACGATGGCATTGTTATCGCACCATCCCGGGGAGTTGATCCCTGTGTTCAGGTCATAGGAGGTGCCGGGGCGGGAGTATCTGTTCTTGTCGTAGTAGAACGTCAGCTTGGTATTGTCCGTGGAGAGCACGGCGTAAGGTTCTGGGCCGGCATCCTTGAAATATCCACCTTTCCACTTGTACCATCCGTCGCCCTCGGCGGTCTTCTGCGGAATGAAGCCGTCGGGATAGACGAGGGTGCAGGGAGCTGACTGCGTTCCCACGCCTCGGCAGGCGTCAATCTTGAAGTTGTGTGCAGTCGCCGGGAGGACGAGGGTTTTCAAACCGGAGCAGCCTGCGAACACTATAGATGAGCCCAAGTCATAATAACTGGTGGAGTCGGGTATGACGAAGTTGGAGATGTCCAACGTTTCAAGGGATTTGTTATTATAGAACATCCCCAACATGTTGGTGACGTTCGACGTGTCGAAATTGCTCACATCGATGCTGGTGAAGGAGCATTGTTCGAACATAGCTCCCATGTCCTGGACCTGGGTGGTGTTGAAATGACTCACGTCGATGTCGGACAGTTGTGGGCAAACAGCGAACATGCTTGCCATATTGGTCACATTCTCGGTGTTGAGGTATTCGAGACCCGTGATGGATGTCAGGTTGGTCATCCGGTAGAACCAACAATAACAACTTGTGGGTCGTGCATCGGCGAAGGACGAATCAAACACCACGTTGGTGATGGGGTTGTTGTCATGGACATACCATCCCGGGGTGTTTATCTCCGTGTTCATGTCATAGGAGGTGCCGGGGCGGGAGTATCTGTTCTTGTCGTAGTAGAACGTCAGCTTGGTATTGTCCGTGGAGAGCACGGCGTAAGGCTCTGGGCTGACATCCTTGAAATATCCACCTTTCCACTTGTACCATCCGTCGCCGGTGGCGGTCTTCTGCGGAATGAAGCCGTCGGGATAGACGAGGGTGCAGGGAGCGAACTGCGTGCCCACGCCTGTGCAGGCATTGGAATTGAGATTGTTGGCTGTGGCGGGAACAATTAGTTCTTGCAGAGCAGAGCAATCATAAAACAACGTCGAACTAGCGGCACTTGAGGAAAAGGTGAACGTGCTCAGGTCGATGCTGGTGAGGCTTGAACAACCATAGAACATTGAGATGAAGCCTAAATTCACGTCATCCACATTGCTGGTGTCGAAACTTCTCAAGTTAACACTCTTGAGGTTTTCACAAAGATAGAACATCCCTCCCATGGCTCTTACCTTTGCCGTGTTGAAATGACTCACGTCAATGCTCTCCAAGGGGCATCCCATGAACATCTGCACCATGTCGGTCACCTCGGAGGTGTTGAGATACTCCAGCCCCGTGATGCTTTCGAGGTTTGGCAAAAGAAACCAACTACGGCAACTCGTCGGGCGGGCATTGGCGAAGGAGGGGTCAAACACGACATTCTCAACAGATGTGCGGTATTCGAACCATTCCGGGTTGTAGCCTTCCATGTTCAGTTCATACACATTGCCAGTGCGCACCGCCCTTTCTGTGTCGTAATAGAAGGTCAGCGTCTTGTTGTCCGTGGAGAGCACGGCATAAGGTTCCAGGGTTACCTTCTTGAAGTATCCACTCTTCCATTTGATGTAGCCGTTATACTGGGTGGCACCTTGAGGTGTGACGCCAGGAGGACAGACGAGGGTGCAGGGATAGTCGATGGTGCCCACGCCGGTGCAGGCGTTGGCATCCAGGTTGTTGCCGGTGGAGTTGGAGGGTACAGTGAGCATCCAGATGGCAGAGTTGCTCATCATGTTTGCAGTGTTGCAACCGAGATTGATGGTGAAATTGCTCAGATCCAATTGGAGAAAGTTGTGAATGTCGGCAAACATATAACTCATGTCGGTCACCTTGCGGGTGTCGAAATGGCTCAAGTCCAACCCATCTTCGATGTCGATGTCGCCATCTAAGCCATGGAACATATAGCTCATATCGGTCACCTCAGATGTGTTGAGGTTCTGAAAACCTTCAAAAGCCAAAACAGGATCTTGCGACAGCCCATCGAACCAGTGCGAAGTGTTGGTGGGGCGAAAGTTGGCGAAACTACTGTCGAAAACGACACTCTTTATAGACACTATATCATACTCAGTGGAGAAGTCGAGTGGAGTGCCGTTTTGGGTGACATTGCGGGTCCTGCCTCTTGTCGCCCTCTGGTCGTCGTAGTAGAAGACATACCTGCAAGCCATATATGAGAGGTTATCGTATTCGTCATTCTCCTCGTCTAAATATTCCACGGTAAAGTATGCCCCTTCGGTAAAGTATGCCCCGTTATCACTGAAGTATCCGCTCTTCCATTTGACGTAGCCGTTATACTGGGTGACATTTTGCGGTGTGAAGCCGGGAGGACAGAGGAGGTCAACAGGATATTGCACACTCCCTATGCCTTCGAAGGCGTCGGAGGCCAAATTGTTGACCGTCATGGGTATTCTCACTTCATAAGTTGGGGTGGACTTCATCAGTCCTGTCGTGATGGCATTGCTGTTAAAGGTGAGCGAGGAAAGGTCGAAACTTTTCTCGCACTCCGATTTTATGTCAGACAGCATATAACTCATGTCGGTCACCTTGCGGGTGTCGAAATGGCTCAGGTCAAAGTTTTCCAGGTTGAATTGTTTAGTAGACATCCCGGAGAACATATGGCTCATGTTGGTCACCTCTGACGTATTGAGGTTTTCCCAACCACCAAAGTCTATTGTTGATGCCTCAGAGTAAGAGAACCAATACGACGTGTTCAATGGACGGTAACTGGCGAAACTGCTGTCAAAAATGATAGTTAATTCTTGATCTCCATTATAGACGAAAGTTTGATGATTGAAAAGCGGTGTGCCGTTCTCAGTCACGGTGAAGGTGTTCGGCCTTTGCGCCCTCTTGTTATCATAATAAAATCTAACAGTGACGTCGCTGATGTCTTCATCATATTCCACGGAATAATACGCCTCTGCCGCACGTAGGCCCGACACTCCCGCCAGGAGCATGAGCCAAAGAATGAGTAGTTTTTGTTTCATGGCTATGGCTTTTTGGTTGATAATATTTTCAGATTTAGGGATGCAAGTTGTAATAGATGTACAGGGAGATGGCGGGTAACGCCACCGCTGATTTTGCCTTCAAATTTAACAAAAAATCATGAATTTGCATTTATTCAATTGCTAAAGAGTGTTAATTGAAGAAAAAAAAAGGTTCAATGCGTCCTATAGACAACATGAAGCGCACAAATGGGAGAAATTGGGGGATGGGCGGACTTGAAACAAAGACTCGTCACACAGGTCGTACCTGTCGGATTGGTCTGACAAAAAAAGCTCGTCCAAGAATTAAATGTTAAAAACAGTATCAAGTTATTTTTTTACTTTTACTATAAGCAATTGTCCCATGAAAGCAATGCGTTGAGCTTGTGTCCATCATCACTTTATGGAAGTTGAGCAATTGCATAAATTTGAATGCAAAAAAGAGCAAAGTTATGCAAATGTTAACAAAGCTATGCAAATGATAGCAAAAATAGCAGATAATGATTATTGAGCCTACTTTAAAAAGTCCTGTTTGAGCAAATATCGGTGTTAGTTATCCCCTCCCCTCAAGGGGAGGGGCAGGGGTGGGGTCTGTAACTTGTTGTTTTTCAAGACTTATTCACCCCACCCCAACCCCTCCGCTGCGAGGGGAGGGGAGATGCGCACCGCCCCCGCCTATGATTTTGGAGGAATGCACAGGCGGGGAAATCGTCACACTATTTCCAGGGGTGAGTCTTTCGGAACTCGTCAAGCTGCTTGAAACAATGCTTGTCGATCAACTGCTCAAGCGCCCTGTCAGGGTTGTGGCGTATCTTGCACTTGTGGTCGAAAATCATGAGGTTGCCGTTTTTCGCCGTATAAGGTTTCCATTTGGGGAGACCTTTGGTGTTGGGGTCACCGGTATGGGCGAAAGCCGCCCATGAACTGCTCATGAGGTCGGCGAGTTTCAAGTCCTCCTCCGTGGGCGAAGGGAGTTCGTTTTGTGAATGATGAAGAGTGTTGAAGCAGAACTTCAACTCATGTCCGTGAACCGACCCGTTGTTGACAGGCGACCTCCAAGTGAACATATAAGCGTAGGTTTTGGCATTACGGTTCTCCGCAATGTAATCGGCCGTGATGATGGTCTTTGGTCGGAAGAGCCAGTCGATGCTCACGAGGTCCTGCGGGGTGTATTCGGGATAAGCCTTTGCAAAGGCTCTAATGTATGCCTCGGTGTCCTCTTCAAACACCGGGCGCAAGGTTTCCTTGGCCTGCTCCAACGTCATCGGCTGTCCGTAAGCCAGACGTTGCAGTTCGTTGAAGGTGGTGCCGATGACGATGGGTATGTCTGAGGCGATGTCAGCAAATCCCGGTTGGAAAGGCTGTTGCAGCAAGGTCACCCCGTCGGGAGACGGTCCGAATCCCCACATCATGGGCGTCCCCGGCTTGCGCGTACCGATGCTCGCCGCCATCGCCCTTTGCCCTGCAGCATAAAGGTCCTTGTAGGGCACATCCTTGATTTGGTCCACATGGTCCTTGTCGATGCCCAGTTCCTTGAGAACGGCGAGGCCCAGTTGGCGAGACATCTCCTTCGTGTTGACGTTGAGAATCGTACCGCTGAGTATGATGGCCTTGTGAAACAATCCCTTCGCCGGCGGCATGCAGAGCAGGGTGCCCACTTTTCCTCCCCCACCCGACTCACCGAAGATGGTGACATTGTCCGGGTCTCCACCAAACCTCTCGATATTGTCCCTGACCCATTTCAGTGCCGCTACGACATCGAGCATCCCCACGTTGGCGGAGTACTTGTATTTCTCGCCACAATCGGAGAGGTCGAGGAAGCCGAGGATGTTGAGCCTGTGGTTGACACTCACCACCACGACATCCTTTTTCGCCAGCGCCATGCCCGGGTTCCAAGCCGAGGTCCCGGAGTCGAATCCCCCGCCGTGAAGCCACACCATCACCGGCTTCTTCCTTTCGATGTCGGTTGTCCACACATTGAGCACGCAAGAGTTCTTCTCCGACATCTCCTCCTCGGAGAGCTCGCGGCCATGTGTGGGTTGCATGGCCTGAGGCCCCCAATGGTTGCATTCCCTCGTGTCCTCCCATTTGTCGACAGGCATGGGCGGCATGAAACGCTCCACCTTGGCATAGGGGATGCCCAAGAAGGCGACGACGTTTTCTTGATTGAAGCCTCTCACCCATCCCGACCGGGTGTTGATGTAATAAGGATTCTTCGGTTGGGCGAAAATGGACCCTGCATGAGCCATCATCAAGGCCAGCAGGAGCAGGACATATCTTGATTTCATGATTTTGATAAGAGGTGATAGGAGGAAACAGGAAACTATTGTTTTGTCACGAAGACGAAGCCTCCGCGAGGCTTGCATACCATCTTGTCAGGGAATCGGTCGGTGGAATAGATTTTCCACCCGTCTTGCCGACCACTGTCGTCGGTGAAGACGGTGACGCTTCTGTAGGTGGTGACGCTCCGTGCATCGATGAAAGAGAAGTCGAGCGGGATGGTCATCTCCTCGTCGGTGCCGTTGATGCCGGCAACATACCATGTTGTCGTGCCGGTACGCCTTGCCATCACAGCGAACTTCCCCGGATAGCCGCCGACGAGACGGGTCTCATCCCACGCCACGGGAAGGTGTGAGAGGAAGTCCTGCACCTCCTGTGGTTGTGCAAGATAACTCTCCGGTTTGTCGGCGAGGTGCTGGAGCCCCGACTCATAGAGCACGGTGAGTGCGAGTTCGTGCCCCTTCGATGTGATGTGAGGGTGCTGCGAGTCGCTGAAGGTGCAGGGGGTGTAGTCCATCGGTCCGATGACATTCCTTGTGAAGGGGAGAGTGGCATTGTGGCAAGCCGCCTTGTCGGTGAACGTCGGCACGTTGTTATACCACTCCGCGCCATAGACGGCCTCCGTCGTCAACAAGTTGGGATAGGTGCGCTGCCATCCCCTTGGTAAGGGTGCCCCGTGGAAATTGACGAGGAGGTGGTGCTTGGCAGCCGCTTCGATGAGGTCGAGGCAATAGTCCATGTTCATCTGGTTGTCGCCGGAGAAGAAGTCGATTTTCACCCCAGCCACACCGATTCTCTCACACCATGCGAACTCCCTTTCCCTGTCCTCGGGTTTGTTGAGACGGTACTTGGGTCCTGGAGCGCCGTTCACCCATCCCACGCTGGAGTTGTACCATATCAAGGGTTTCACCCCTTGCGCCTTGGCATAGGCGACGGCATCCTCGATGGTCTTTCCGTCCTTCATCTCATCCCATTCCGCATCGATGAGGACATAGGGTAGTTTGAGGACTACCGCCATATCGACATACTTCTTGATGATGTTGTAGTCGTTGCTCCCGTGGTTGTATGCCCAATATATCCAAGACACCACACCCGGCTTGATCCAAGCGACGTCCTCCAGTTTGCAATCCTCGCAGACATCGGTGACCAAGGTGGATTCCACCACGTCGGCGAGTTGTCCGATGATGGCCACCCTCCATGGTGAATGCCATTCGCCGGAGACGAGGAGTTTGTTCTCATCGGGCGTGACATGGAAATCCTCCCCGTCGTTGCAGAGGAAGGCTGCACTCTGCCGCCGCTCGATGTTCGCCTCAGACAGCAGCACGAAGACACCATCAGAAGGTTCCAACAAAGCGGGGAAGCCCCATTTGGTGACATAGCCTCCGGCATTGGCAGAGAAGGGACGTCTCGGCGCCTTCACCTTTGCCGTGGTGGAAAGAGGGAAGAATCCCTCGTAGGCGTCGCTCCATTCCATCATCCACCTTTTCGTCCCTTCGGGGATGTGGTAGACGGTCTGCTCCTTGGGCAAGGAATCGTTGTTCAGCCCTGAGAGTTCATACCTGAATGCCAAGCCGTCATCATAGAGTCTGACAACAAGTTGCCGTCCATTGCCAAGTCTTGCCACATACTCATTGGCCTGGTTGGTGCAATGGAGTCTTTTGCCGGCCAGCATCTTGTAGTCTGCCTTGACCTTTCCCGACTTCTTCAGTTTCAGGGGCTTCCCGGGCGTTCCCATGGCCATCACGGGGATGTCCAACACCTTTTGCTGTCCATGAAAGACCACCATGCCCTGCCTTGTGGTCTCTATTGACAATTTACCATTAGGCGACACGGGGCGCTTGGCCTGAAGGGTCAAGGTCATGAAGGAGAGGAGGAGGAGTGATAGGCAAAATCTATTCATAATGGGTAGTTTTTTGAGGGTGAATGGGCGGAATGGGGCGAATGGGCGGAATGGGCATTGCGGGCGGGCACAAGACCCGCCCCTACAATGCGCACCGATTATCTAGATTTTTTATTTCATCTTGTCGAGCAGGGCGTTTTTTTCGAGGGTCCAATCCTTTCTCTGGGAGAGTTCGGAGACCTTTCCTTGGAACATCTTGGCGGCCTTCTTGTCGCCTTTCAATTGCCAGTTGAGCCATGCCAAAGCAACGACGGAGAACTCGCCTCCATGAGCCTCGCGGTAGGTACCGCCGTGTCCCACGGGGAAATTTGCGGCACATGCCGGCACGTGGCTGATGCGGTGGAAGTCGTCCATGCCGTTGCCGTAAGCGATGTCCTTCTCGCCACCGAGGATGTAGATGATGGAGGAGTGAATCTCATTGAGTTTCAACTTCGGCGGCATCGGCATCCCCCCCACTGCGCTTCCGGCATTCTCTTGGTTGAAGAGTCCGCTGTTGCATATCATGAGGGTCTTGATACGTGGGTCGGCACAGTTGTAGAGTGTCTGCAACCCGCCGCATGACATACCCGCCACGCAGATGTTCTTCACATCGATTTTCTGATAATAGGGAGAGTTGGGGTCCGCATTCTGTGCAATCACCCAGTCAATGGACTCTATTTGTTGCTCCGTCCTTGACATCGGTCCTCTGAAAGGCTGGTCATCCATGGGAATGAATCCCGTAGCCACGACGATGTATCCATAAGAAGCAATCTCGTTGAGGAACTTATAATGCTCCCACGGAGAGTTGGTGCAGGCGCCGTTGCCCCATACGAGCACGGGCATCTGCTTTTTGGCATTGAACACCGAGAGGTCTTGCGGCACGAAAATGGTATGCTCGCTGAGGGAAGCCTCCTCTTTCATCACAGCCTTGAACGGTCCGGTGCCGCCATCCTCCACGACGCGCGACTTGCCTCCCCTTGCCGCATTGAGGAAGTTGACCATCTTCTGGAGGTTCTCTTCTGCATACATGCCCATGCCATGTCCACCCTCGGGCACGAAAGTGGCCTCCGTCTTCACCCCGGCAGCCGTCAAGGTCTCGAAGAACTCCTTTCCCTGGCAGCAAGGCACCACGTTGTCTTTCTCCCCATAGAAGATGATGATGGGCGGGTCGTTCTTGTCGACATAGGTGGTGGCGCTAAGGCTACGATATTTGTCGGGCTCTTGAGACAGCTTTGACTTGAGCAACATGTCCTCCGGACTGTTTTCACCCATCTGCATGTGGTCGCCACAATCCATGTTGGTGAGGTCGATGGGTCCCGACCAGTCACATGCTGCGTTGACGGCACTGCTCTCCCGTGTGTAGTTGCCGATTTGTCCTTCCAAGTCGATGTTGACGGTTCCCACGGCAGCCGTCTTCTGTCCGCTTGTGGTGGCGGTGACAGACGAGAGATGTCCACCCGACGAGAAACCGCTGGTGGCGATGAATGACGTGTCGAACTTGTATTTCGCCGCCTCACCGCGTACGAAACGCACAACAGCCTTGATGTCATGGAGTTGGGCGGGCCATTGTGCATCCATGCTTGAGCGGTGGTTGGGGCACACCACGGCGTACCCTGCATCAAGCAGAGCCTTGACGATGGTGCCGAGGTCGGCCATCTTCTTGCTGTTGTTGCTGAACCATGCACTGCCATAGATGTGTATGACCACGGGATAGGCTGCCTTCTCCACTTTTGGCAGGTAGATGTCACAGGTATGGTATGCCTGGTCGTCGCCGGCATAGTTGACATCCTCCCATTTCTGCGAGGTTTCAAGTTTCACCTCTTGCTGGAAGCCACCGAAGCCTCCGAAGCCGCCTTGCGGCTGTGCCACCATCGCTGTCGTGGCACACAGCATCAATGCTGAAAGCAAAAACTTTCTCATGTTTTTTAGGTTTTATGTATTACTTGGTTATCATTTTCCGTCCATTCTTGACGACGATGCCTTTATAGTTGGCATCAACTTTCTGACCAGCGAGGTTGTAGAGGTTGTCGGACGAGCCTGACGGGTCATTCAAAATCACTGTTTCAATCCCATCCTCCGACGTGCAAGTCAGCACGATTTTGTCGATGTTGGGACTGCCCGCAATGATTTGCAGGTGCAGGACTTGCTGTCCTTCCTGGAGAGGTTTGAGTAAATTACCGCTAACCACCTGGTAGGTATTCCAATCGTTGTTGCCGGTCTTGGGTACACTGATTCTGGCCAGCGTCTCTATACGTCCATTCGACTTGGGCCATCCGATGTTGAAGCTGGAGCCCGTCGTACCGGAAGCGACATAAGCCTCATAGGAATACTCACCAGCCTTGGTGACATTGACGGTGTATTGAAGCCATTCCCCTACAGCGGTGTAGCCGATGGCATATCCTCCATTGCACTTGACGACATCCACACCACCTCCATCGGTGCGATAGGATGCTGCGTCGCCCTCGTTGGTGTTGTCCGAATCGTGGAAAGCCAGTCCTTCCCCTCCCATATCGTAGTCTTCAGCCTCTATGATGCCCGGTATGTCCTTGACTCCTTTGTAAGGTGTGCCATGGTTGGAAACCACCACCTTGATGTCGATGGTGTGCATTGTCCCCGTGAAATCCAGATAGGATGCCTTGACCACTCCTTCTTTCTCTTCCTTGCCGGCCTTCAACACTCCGTCGGCGACGGTGAAGTCGTCGCTGGTGAAGACAGCCTCGTTGGTGAGGTCCTCTCGATGCCCGTCGGAGAACTTGCCCCACAAGGTCAACGTGCTGCTCCCATTGGTTTTCATGACGATGTCGTAACCTTCAAGCTGGGTGAGCGTGTAGAAGACCTTCAGGTTGTTGGGCAGGGTGTATTCCGGGTCAGCCTTCGGCTCCATCCCCATCACCTTGAGTGCCTCGATGGCGTATCTCTTGCCCATGATGCGGTAACCCGATGCGTTGAAGTGCCAGGGGTCCTGTCCGTTGCCCGGGCATCCGTTGGAATGTATGACATGCGAGGTAGGAATCACCTGCGGCAGCCTGTTGACGACGGTGTTGTGTGCATAGCAAGAGCCCCCTTGGTCCTGTTGCAGTGTCTCCCCTGCGAAGAGCGGCACGTCCTCGGCGTTGAGTCCGAGGTCGGCAAGCATGTCGTTGTATATTTTCTTCACCATGTTGGGCCAGTTGGGGTCGCCGTTGTTGGAGCATCCCTGATGGAGCAGTATGCCCTTGATGACACCCACCTCCTGGGCTTTCTTGCCCATGTCGATGAGTCGCTGGTATGGATTGCCGCCATAATAGTTTCTTGCAATCTGCGCCCACCACTCATTGGGGTTGGCATCCATCTTTGCCTTGTACTTGTCCTTGTCGAACATCTCAATGGGACTACCTCCCATAGCCACTGCCACGACGCCGACTTTCACGTTGGCAGGCAGCGCGGCCACCATCGAGCGACCGAAATAGTCGGTCGGGCCGAGTTTGCCCACCGGACTGACAATGGGGCAGGTGGCGGTGTACCACTGTCCCTGGTTGCGCCTGGGATTGGAGAAATTGGTTGTTGCCAGCATCTGGAATCGTGGGTCGACATACTGGTTGTCGATGCTCTCCCATTGGGCGTTTCCTTCCATATTGGACTGCCCGAAACAAAGGTAAATGTAAAAGTTGGGGTCAGCCTCTGCATAAGCCATCGACGACAAACCGCAAAGGAGGATGATGGAAAGTAGTTTTTTCTTCATTATTTCTTAAAATAGTTAGTAATTGTGAGTTATTCTGCAAAGGTACGAACAATCGAGAGCAGAACAAAAGAAGAACCTTCTTTTTCATGACGAGATGGAGTACCTTCGCCACGAGTGGCAAAGGTACCAAGAAATTCCAACACCCACTTTGATTTTTGCAACAAAAACTATTGGTGGTGTATCATTCGAGGTGCAAAAAGCACAGGCGCTCCCGCCTGCATCTGTTTTTGCAGGAGAGAACGCCTGAAAGCTTATACTAGGAAGTGCTAGGAAACGCTAGGAAGTACTAGGAAGGACTAGGATGTACTAGGGTGCCAGTGAGCTTTTCAAGTATTTTACCTGACGACCCTTTTCTTTCCATCGACGATGTAGACGCCTTTTGGCAGGCCTTCGAGAGAAGAAGCCTTTCTCTTGACCAAGACCCCGGACGGTGTGTAGACATCGAAAGAAGCAGGCTCATCGGCCACCGTCACATCAATGCCTACGGGATTTGCCTGTGCATTGACGGTGAACGAGTAGTTGTCGCTGATCCATTCCGTCGTTGTGGAACTGTGATAGGGATAGCCTTTCAATGCAACCGTATAGGCATGTCCCATCTGCAAACCCTCAAAGCGGAATTCAAGGTCGACGGTCTTCTTCGCGCCGATATTCAGATATTGCGTCTTGTCGTAGGAGATGTTGTAGTTTTTCCCATCTTCGAAGATGTAGCAGACGATGGGCATGTAATACCCTTCCGTGTTGTTGTTCTTCACTTTCACCTTGAAGACAGCATCCGTCTCGGGAACGATGCTGGCGGAGACCACCGAGAGATTGGATTTCGACGTCGGTGCGCTGACGATGTCGACCTCCCAAGGCCCGACGTCATTGGAGCCATCCTCCTCGATGTCAATCCACAGCTTCCATTTTCCTGTGGATTTAGGTGTGAAGTACAGGGAGCTTTTCTCCTCACCTCCCACTTCCACGGGCAGGCAGATTTGGTCGACGGCCTCTCCCTTGTCGTTGGTTTTGGAAGCGAAGAGATAGAACTCGTCACTGTACTCTTCCCCATTGTTGCTGATGGTGACAGCCACCTCCTGAGGTTGGTTAACAATCTTGTTGCCCACGCATTCCAACGAGTTGATAAGGAGCGACGCCCTTGGATGGTAGGTGATGCTTTTCACCTGCTTCCCGGAAAACTCCACTTGGTAGTATTTCTTTCTGTCGCCCATGACCCGGTACCAACTGCATCCTTCAAGGATGGAATATGGGTAGAAATTGTAAACGCCGTCGTCGAGCGACATTGCGTCGAGGTCGAGAGAGTAGGTGATGGAATAGAATGGCTCCAAGAAGACACTCTCCTTTCTCACCTTGTAACTGTTGCTGTTGGCATCGGCCAACTGATATGCAAACCCATACAAGAAAGTACCGTCCAACCCCGTACGGTTGACATATTTTGCATTGAGGGTATGTCCCTCGCAAGAGAGGTCGGAGAGGGAGAGCGTGCGTCTCTCATCGGTCTGGCCCGTAGGCTTTTGAATCCCCACGACGGCGCCCTGGCTCATGGAGTACCCGCAGTTGGAGGTGCTGCTTCCGGTTCCGCCCCCCTTGGGGTTGAGCACTCCGAGTTTGAAGTAGCCATTGCAATAGCCACCCCATCCCCAGTTGATGTGGTAATATCCCTGACCGTCATAACCATCACAGACGAAACAATGTCCACCACCCGGATTGGAGCCAGCATACACCACCGCCCGTCCGTTCTTGAGTTCGTTGTAGATGAGGTTGTCCCATCCCTCAGCAGAATAGTCGCTCCTTTTCTCAAACCGTGTGTTGACATCGTATCCGAAATAGTTGCGCAAAGCCATTGCCACATTATTAGTATATGCCGCAGAGCCATCGAGAGCATAGTCCATCATCACGCCCTGGCCACAATAGCGCAACAGTTGCGCCACGGCCTTGCGCTGCCGTTCGGTCTGCCCTTCGTCATAACGGTCAACCATATTGTTCCAGTCGAATTTCACCCTGGAAAGTCCAGCCAATTGACCCAAAGTCTCATTCGCCTCATAAGCAGGGATTGACGTGGTGTAGTCTATGGGCCACTTGTTGTAACGCATCACCATCGCCATAGCCGTTGCCACACATCCTGCGACGCAATGCTTGCCATCGACGGTGGGACAAAGGTAGTTGTAGGCATCGCCGCTGCTGGTGGTCTCCCCTTGGTCCCACATCGCAGTGACCAGGTTGCCCAGCACGGGATGTACGTTCACCTTTGCAGGTTGTGAGCCTTCCTCCTGTCCCAGGACGGCGATTTCCTCAGAGTAACTTTTCAGCCAACTCTTCATGGTCTCCGGGATGAGGGCCTCGTCGAACTCGCAATCCATGCCATAGCCGAGGATTTCCTCTGTGCGCTCGTCGCTGGATACGATGACGAATCCCTTCCCCTCCTTGGAATTGAACACATAAAGGGGAGCTTTTTCTGCGATGTTGGATGACAGGGGCACCCTGGCTATACCCTTTTCCATAGGGATGCCCTTGTCTGCCATAAACATTTTTGCCTTCTGTTGCGCCGTCTGCAGAGAAACCTTTTGTGCAAAGGCATCAGCAGCGGTCACGAAAAGCAATAAAATCAACAAGTACTTGAATTTCATATTTTTCAGGTTTTTGGTTATTACAAGAGTTAAAGGGGAGGATTTTTTCAGGAGTTAAAGAGGAGTTCTTTTCAGGAGTTAAAGAGGAGGATTTTTTCAGGAGTTAAAGAGGAGTTCTTTTCAGGAGTTAAAGAGGAGTTAAAGAGGAGTTAAAAGGGAGTTAAAGGGACATATGTTCACTTTTACCATACACTTTTACCATACACTTTTACCATACACTTTTACCATACACTTTTACCATACACTTTTACCATACACTTTTACCATACACTTTTACGGTCCACTTTACTGCCCACTTTTACGATTCACTTTTAGGTCCGGAGCTGGTGATGGAGGCATTGTCATTGCTTCACTTTCGGGCATCGGGTGCGGATGTAATCATAGACGAAATCGAAATCCTCATCTTCCATATATACTTGGTTGTGATACAAAAGCCCGCTCACCTTGATGAGGTTGCGTTTCCTGTAGGGTTTCACCTTCCTCACACTCGAGAAAGAGGAATAGATCGACGAATGGGTGGCGACGAGCAGTGCCTGCCCCACCCTTCCGGGACTGCCTGCCAGTAGTCCCGCCAGTATCATCACATTGCTCATGGCCTTGGCCTTTTCAAATTGCTTATCCAACTGGCGATGCAGCACCCCTTCTTCGTCCATCTCGAAAATGACGCAATACTTTCCACCATATTTGTTCGCCACGATGTAATAGCCGATGAAGACACAGAGGAAGAAGAGTCCAAACATGAACAAAGCATATTTGCTCTTGTCCCACACATACTCCAACGACTTGCCTTCGAGGAGGGGAACGAGCATCAACAAGCACGGAATCGCAATGAGAACACCAAAAATCTTGAGTACAAGGAACAAGATGGTCGGGTTCTTATACATATCAAGTTCGTACACCCACCTATACTTCCCATCAGGGCAAAACTTGATGTTCTCCGAGTTATAAATCATCGAAGAATACGCGGGTTTAGAATATTGGCGACTTGTTGGATTTTTTTCTTTCATTTCAAGCTGATGATTCAAAGTGGATTCAAGGTGTCACTATGACGCTACAAATATAGGGAAAGATAAGCAAAATGCAAAATAAATCGTATTCTTTTTTTGCGTTTTGCCTGGCTTTAGTTAATTTTGCAAAGAAAACCGCTACATTAGAATACCTACCAATGAAAAGAAGCACCCTGGTATCCATCCTTGCAGCAGGCGCAAGCCTGTTGCAAGCCGGTCCTGTCACCGTAGAGACACGCAACATCTCACTTGTCATCAACGTCGAGAACGGCAGTTCACCCGAATATGTCTATTTCGGCCCCAAGCTCCAAGCCGGCGACATCGACCGCCTGCAAAAACCTACCAACGGCCGCATGGACGCCTACCCCGCCTATGGGCTGAACCTCCCTTCCGAAGCCGCTCTCGCCATGCGCCATTCCGACGGCAACCTCTCCACCGCCCTTCAAGTCACCGGTGTGAGCACCGGCAGCGAGGCAAATGGCACGCTGACCACCATCACCATGGCCGACCCCGCCTACCCCGTCGAAGTGAAGTTGCACTATCGGGCCTACAACGACGTGGACATGATAGAGACATGGACCGACATCACCAACAATGAGAAGGGCACGGTGACCCTCACCACCTTCGCCTCCGGCATGCTCCCCATCCGTCGCGGCGATGTATGGGTGAGTCACCTCCACGGTTCGTGGGGCAACGAGGGCCAGTTGACAGAAGAGCCCCTCCACCCCGGCGTGCTGATGCTGAAGAACAAGGACGGTGTGCGCAACTCCCACACCGACCATGCCGAGGTGATGCTCTCCCTCGACGGCAAGGGTCGTGAGAACGACGGTGCCGTCATCGGCGCCGCCCTTTGCTATTCCGGCAACTTCCGCATCAAGATAGACACCGACGACACCGACTATCACTACCTCTTCGCAGGCATCAACGAGGACAACTCAGAATACCACCTGAGAAAGGGAGAGACCTTCACCACCCCACCCCTCGCCCTGACCTACAGCGAAGAAGGCCTCAGCGGCGCCTCACGCAATTTCCACAAATGGGGTCGTAAATACAAGTTGCAGCATGGCAACAGGGAGCGCAAAATCCTGCTGAACAGTTGGGAGGGCGTCTATTTCGACATCAACCAGACCGGCATGGACCAGATGATGGCCGACATCGCCGGCATGGGTGGCGAACTCTTCGTGATGGACGACGGTTGGTTTGGCGACAAATACCCCCGCAAGACCGACAACTCCTCGCTCGGCGACTGGGTAGTGGACAAGAACAAGCTTCCCGACGGCATAGAGGGGTTGTTGCGCGACGCCAAGAAGAACGGTGTGAAATTCGGCATCTGGATTGAGCCGGAGATGAGCAACACCGTAAGCGAACTCTATGAGAAGCACCCCGACTGGATAGTGAAAGCCCCTCGTCGCGACGCCGTGTTAGGTCGTGGCGGCACCCAGGTGGTGCTCGACCTCGCCAACCCGAAGGTGCAGGACTACGTCTTCAGCATCGTAGACAACCTACTCACCAACTATCCAGAGATTGACTACATCAAATGGGACGCCAATATGGCGTTGATGAACCACGGCAGCCAATATCTGAAAGCCGAGGACCAGAGCCACATGCATATAGAATACCACAAAGGTTTCGAGAAGGTATGCCAGCGTGTCCGTGCCAAATACCCCGACGTCACCATCCAGGCCTGCGCCAGCGGCGGCGGCCGTGCCAACTGGGGTGTCCTGCCGTATTTCGACGAGTTCTGGGTGAGCGACAACACCGACGCCCTACAGCGCATCTACATGCAATGGGGCACGAGCTACTTCTTCCCCGCCATCGCCATGGCCTGCCACATCAGCGCCGTTCCCAACCACACCGTTTTC
>Ga0310694_10002525_pt1 | contig 18682 bp, 20 predicted proteins | sample 174DNAGHGhighgp2_FD_203884 | JGI IMG/M metagenome (GOLD analysis project Ga0310694, IMG submission 203884) | Sheep rumen microbial communities from Palmerston North, Manawatu-Wanganui, New Zealand - 1742 DNA GHGhigh gp2 (v2) (version 2) | ecosystem: Host-associated > Mammals > Digestive system... | reverse complement strand
ACATCAATCTCTGTGACATCGACATCGACATGTTCTGCCTGAAGGTTGGAGATTTCCATCTCCTTACCTCGTTCAATCTTCACAATCTGCTCATCGTCGATATACACCACGTGACTGGTATATTCTGCAATGGGCGTTGCGTCTGATGCAATGAAGAACTCATTATTATCTTCGCCAATGCCTACTACCAATGGACTGCTCTTGCGAGCTGCAATCAGCGTGTCAGGCTGGCGTTTGTCTATCAGCACAATGGCGTAGGCACCAATGACCTTGTTGAGGGCATAGCGCACTGCTGATACTACATCACAGTGATGTTTGTGCTCATAGTATTCAATGAGCTGTACCAGTGCCTCTGTATCAGTAGCGCTTTTAAAGGTATAGCCTTTGGCTTTGAGCTGGTCGCGAAGAACAGAGAAGTTCTCAATGATACCATTATGAACCAATGCGAGGTTGCCACTTTCAGAAAGATGAGGATGTGCATTGATGACTGAGGGTTCGCCATGTGTAGCCCATCGAGTATGGGCAATGCCTATGGTTCCTATGCAGTCTTTATCCTTAGCAACCTCTTCCAAGGCAGAGACCTTACCTTTGGCTTTATATACGTGAACCTGTTGCTGGCCTTCGCCCAGCAGGGCTACACCTGCAGAATCATATCCGCGATACTCAAGTCTGTGGAGGCCTGCAATCAGTATTGGGTATGCTTCACGCGTTCCTATATATCCTACTATTCCACACATAAATCAAACCTTCTATTTGCTTCAAGATATGCCTGATGTACGGCATCAATAATTATCTTTTATCTTCATCACCTCCCTCGTCTAGGCAGTCCACTTCTTTTCATCGATAGTTGTCACACTATAGTTTGGCACGGAATAGTCCAAGCCAATATTCTCTCTGTACTCTGCTATCCTGACAGAGTCACTCTTATAGCCAAGCCATAATTGGGCTGACATGTCCAGTGGTAATACACTGAGGAATGCTAAAAGTAATATGTTTCGTATCATAATCTTTTCGAAGCGGTTAGCGGTAAGCGTTAAGCGGTGAAGGCTGATGTTTTCAATAGGCATCTCAAACTCCAAACGTCTGTTTTTATGAGAGATCAGCGGAATCCCCGCCCCATACATAACGATTTTTCTATAGTGTCTCGCGACATTCCTTATAACTCTGAATAGCCGTTAGGATTGTTCTTTTGCCAATTCCAGCTATCACGGCACATTTCTTCAATGCCATATTGCGCCTCCCAGCCAAGTTCTGCTTTGGCTTTGGCAGGATTGCAATAACAAGTAGCTATGTCGCCTGGTCTACGAGGCTTGATAACATACGGAACATTAACACCATTCACCTTCATAAAGGCATTGACAACATCAAGGACACTATAGCCATGACCTGTGCCAAGATTGTAAATGGCAAGACCACATTTCTTATTGATGGCACTTAATGCTGCCACATGGCCGGAAGCCAAGTCGCAGACATGGATATAGTCGCGTACACCAGTGCCATCATGGGTGTCGTAGTCATTGCCAAAGACGCCAAGTTCCTTTCTAATGCCTACAGCGGTCTGAGTGATATAGGGCATGAGGTTATTAGGTATACCATTGGGGTTCTCACCAATCATGCCGCTCTGATGAGCACCTATAGGATTAAAATAACGCAACAGCGCTACGTTCCACTCAGGGTCAGCTTTCTGCACATCCATCAATACCTCCTCGAGCATGCTTTTGGTCTGCCCGTAAGGATTGGTACAATGGCCCTTGGGGCATTCCTCTGTGATAGGAATAATAGCAGGATCACCATAGACTGTAGCAGAGCTACTAAAGATAATATTCTTACAACCATGCTGGCGCATCACATCCAACAGGATGAAAGTTCCTGTCATGTTGTTGTGATAGTACTCTAAGGGCTTAGAAACCGATTCGCCCACAGCCTTAAGACCAGCAAAGTGAATGACTGCATCAAACTGGTTTTCATCGAATACCTTTGAGAGTGTTTCCTTATCAAGAACATCAACCTCATAGAAAGGAATCTCCTTTCCTATAATCTTTGCGACACGTCGCAATGACTCTGGATTGCTATTCACAAGGTTGTCCACAACAATTACACTGTGTCCAGCTTTATCAAGTTCTATAATGGTGTGGCTACCAATGTAACCAGCACCACCTGTTAAGAGTATATTCATTGGATTCTTTGTTAATTCTAAAAGGAGGAGAAGACTACCATTAGAACCTTTTTATAAGAGTGGTATATACCTCTCCTCCCTATAAATGATTTTTATATATCTGCCTCACGGCAGTATCAACTTGTTGGATAATTCTATCTACTCAATATTATAATCCCCGGACGATTAACCGAACGAATCTCCTAAACTTTATCTCTGATTAATTGTCGTCAAAAGATAACTATATATAGTAATATCTACTATTACGCACAAAATCTCTTTTCCTAGCGAGTCAGTGCAAAACGCTGCAAATCAACACGTTAGTAATAATTTAACTTTCGTTATAGTAGAAAACATATAAACCTTATTGAACCAGTTCTACATTTTCGTTTGCAAAAGTAAGCTAAATAATTGAGATAAACAAACATTTTGCCAGAAAAAACGCAAAAAGATGTGATTTTGTGGTTTATTTCAAGAAATCAATGATTGTTAATCTACAAATTAAAATGGTTGGTCCTTAAAATGAATTGGGGTAATCACCCCAAGCCCCAATTCATTTTCTTTCTGGTCCGCCAGAAAGAAAACCGAATCAAAAGAAAGAACTCGAAAACGCTCTTGCGTCCCTTTGGTGGCAAGCGGCATAGCCGAGCGCTGAGCTCAGAGACCTCCTCGTGCGGAATGTTTTCATTAACCATGCGGAAACAACTATGCCACTTGGCTTATCCATTCTTGCGCGAATGCGCAATATCTAATACCATGCCTTTACAGTTCATTTCTTCTGACAGCAGAAGAAAAAGAACCAAAGAAGACTGCTACTCCACCCCCTACATAGGGGCCTTAATTGATTACGGAGGAAGACCTCCTTCATCAAAATTATGGTATGGCTCTCTAGCCTGTGCCCTTCGGGTTCGCCATGTTCTTTTATATTGGCGCATTGAGTTTTTTGGCGGTAGCCAATATCTAATACCATGCTAAAACACCCAGGGGTATGCCGCGCGGCTGGGGGCTAGCAGCCACCAAAGAGCGAAGGTGGGATGGGAACGAGCGTTATAGCGAGTGGGGCTACAGTTATATACATATATAAACTAAGTCGCAACTATTGCTTGCTGGAGATTAAAGATCTCGTTATGTAATTTCTCAAAAAAAGGATGCGCCATCCTATATGAGATTTATTAATTCTTATTCATTTTAATCATAACAGTTCGTCTTGTTAAAACTAAATAGATAGCCCGTATATTTGCCTTCAGTCACCGCGTTTCTCTTGTTATGTTTATTCATTCGAAGACAAACTCTCCGAATAATGTTGAACAGATGTTCTTGAAGAAGACTGAGTTACACAATAAGTACCAGTTGTACTCTGTATTGTAGGCGCATATCCTGTCGAGGAAGAGTCCTGTTTATTAAATGTAAACTTATGCTTCATGTTTCCACCCCTCAAATAAACGTGTATCTTGAATTTGATTCTGAATAGGCAATGGCCCCATTGATCCCATAACTCCTCCAACCTGTGCTAATGCCAATGTTCCTTCACTCAAATAAACATCAGTGCCGTGATAAAGCGACTCTATCAAGCCTCGCCTAAATGAGTAACTATATGGATTTTGCTGATTCAACAGGATATTGGGATTATAAGGATTCTCAAATTCCAATTCTTCACTTATATCATCATAAATCGCCTTAATAACTTTATACAATTCCATTGTTGGTTTCTCAACATGTAAACCAAGATGTTCTACAGCCTCCTTGCGTCTGATGGCATAGTCATGGCTACCAGACTCACTACAAAGGAACTTCACAATTTCATCTTCTTGCTCTGAACTTAAACGATGCCATTTCATTAATTTTCGAGCGAGCATCTGAATCTGAGAGCGTGTGCGGTATACTTGTCCCAAGGTCATGGGGTGTATCTTTTCAGAAAGATTTAGAAGTATTTCTGTCATACTTCGACCATTTTTTATTCCGAAAGTTTCCTTAGCCATTTCAACATAAGCATTCACAAACTCTACACTAACAGGCAGTTTTGCATTAGGATCATTTATTCCCGGTACATTTGGATTAAAAGGACCATTAACACTTGGGTCTATAGGCCCTAGAACTGCTTGTTTTGTCATCACAATATTATCTGTTCCTAGACAAATCAAGGTTCCAGAACTAAAACAGTTTGCAGGAATAATGACTTCAAAGTTTTCACAGAAACTTCTTATTAAATTGACGAGGCTCCATGCAGCCAACGTATTACCACCATTTGTATATAAGTATAAGGTAATCTTATTTGTATCACCAATCTTATCCAAATGCTCGGTAAACTTTGGCAGAATGTCATTAGCAATCTGTGTTTCAAGATTTCCTCTTGTGCTTGTTATATAAACCAGCAACTTTGACTCTCTTGCTTTTTCCAGTTGATTATACAAGTCTATTCTATCTTGTCTCATAGTTCAGGCAGTTTGTTATTAATTATCTTTTCACATGAGATGAAATCATACCAACATAGATATAATCAAGGTTTTCATTATCCCAAGCAAAATAAACGCGCATATGCCTATCATCTTTTTTCTTGTCATCATGATACATCTTTAGATGCGGTCCACAATAAAGGTTAATCGTTTCCAAACACCCTTTCTCTCGCGTTTTGGGAAATCTACAATTTAACTCTTCCTTCTCATTCTTTCCCTCGAATGAGCCATCATCCAGATTATTACTCTTGGCAAAATGTTCAAGGAATTTTGAAAGATTGACCTCATCTATTTCGCCCTTACCAGATATTTCATCCTTGAATTTCTCACTTAGGGCAGTAAGACAATTTATAATGCACACGCCATGAGACTCTACGACCTCGTTAAGCTTCTTCTTAAAGAACTCACGGTTTGAATTAAGTATCAAATTTTCATAATATGACTCAATCTGATCTATAAATTCTTCTGAATCATTTATCAATTTCCCTATGTAGTACCTCCTAAACTTCAAGAAGCCTTTTTCATCGTATAGGACCTGTTTGCTTTCAGGCAAATCTTCTAAATGATTCATTGCAACTATTCCATAACAAGCATCTTTCTCTTCAAAATCATCTGTAAGATATTCAAGCATTTCCTGATGACTAAAAACGCTTCGTTGCGTATTTTTGAATATAGAAAGCATCAAATTATACACATCCCTTGAGTACTTTTGCTTCATTTGGAACTGTTCGTCCTCCGTTCCAAAGATCAATTTCCCGACAGTATCACCATCTTTGGAGATGATAGTATCCATAAAATTTTCATGCTGGAGGTATAGCACATTTTCAGACCTTCGTTCTTCAATGGCCGAAAACAATGCTCTCATCCCAAGTATTTTTTTACGAAGGTCATTAATTGTATCTGTGCCATTAAAAGCAAACGACCTATCGCAAACAAAAATATTTGCTATCATTTAAGAAGGCCTAATTTCAATATTTCAGACAAGTCGACTTCCTGCTGATCAAAAAAACCCTTTGGCCAGTTGGACATCTGTCCATCTGAATCCATTGTAATATCAAAACAAGTATAGTCTTTATCAAAGAAATACATGCTTACATCATTATTTTTCATAGGGCAAGTTGCTCTAAGTGCATTTAGACGTACACCATTAATGATATGCTCGCTATGGGTTTCTACAAATATTTGAACATTCTTTCCACTTAACTCTTGACAAAGCATCTCCATTAAACGAGATTGTGCCTTTGGATGCAGATGTGCTTCTGGATTCTCTATAAAAAGACTTCCATTATTCTTTGTCAATGCAGCAATAACTATTGGAAGTACATAGCGATAACCAAAACCACAATTTAATGACTTGAAAGGCTTATCACCAGCCCGCATCGTCATCTTAAGTTTAAGAACAGAATCACTCTTCTTTCTACCATCGATGGTCATTGTTACACCATCCATAATATAATCCATCCACTTATTTACTTTTTCAAGCAAACCATCATTGTCGTTCATAACGCTGAGGCTGTGCTCACCATCGCGACCTACAGGATTTACTTTTTTTAAATCTCCCTTTTCTTCAAATTTTGTAGGACCGACTCGGAAAGCGGATACATATTCAAAATCACGTAACAACTCATGAAATGCACGAGGATATTCAGAAGAAAGACTATGAACGATGGTTTCACCCTCTCCAGAAGTGCTAGAAACTCTTGAATTAAAATAATCTATGCCATTTATTTGCAAATCATCTAGTTTTCCTTTGCGGTCGGACTCCTCACGATAACCTAACAACACATGTAATCTAGGCTGATCCTGCAATAATTCTATAGAAATAGGATCATTAGGATGATTGCAGTTTACTAAGTCTTCAAAAAGGTCAAGGGAAACAAACTCCCCATTAACCTCCATTTCCTCCACATGCCCATATTTTACAAGACTCTGTGCAAGGAGCAGAAGAGCCTGAAATACAGATGACTTTCCTCGCCCATTATAACCAGCAAAAACATTCACCCGTTTAAGGTGAAAAGTCTGGGATTCTGAGAAGCACTTAAAATTATTGATAGTAAGATGGTCTATCATATTTACTTAATTATGTTCTCTTATCCAATTTACAGCATTAGAATTCAACCAGCCCTTCAAATCACTCTTGCTAACTTGCACTATCAATAATCGATCTTCGTCTGCCGTTATCGTTCTCAAATCGTCGTAGAGATGATTGGCCGTGGTGTTATCGTTTTGCAAAAAAACAGAATTTGACAGATACTGAATATTATCACCCAGCTCATTTATACGAGACAACAATTGGGATAATCTTTGTTCATCCTTAATTTCGTAGGCGATTGTATATATCATATCTTAAGTATCTATCTAAATTTTCAAATCAGCACGCAAAAGTACACATTTTTAATCAAATTGTGTACTTTTAAGCTATTTTTTTAATATTTTTTTCTTTTTACGCCTCCAAAAGACCAAATTTCCTCCCTGTTTTCTTCTGATAACTAATACAGCAAACCATTCTCTTTCTACTGAAGGGACTTATTGATGTTAATCTTCCTCAATCTGACGTCAATAAAAAGGTCGGTAACCGAATCACTCAAACTCGTAGGTTTTGCCTTCGGCCCATTCGGTGGTGTTGAGTTTGAAGCCTATAGTTGAGGAGCCGGCGGTGAAGATGGGGCCTTTGATAGTGGTTTTGTAGCCGCGTTTGAACTCTACTTCGGCGAAAGACTTGGTGAACAGCACATTGTCGTCAGCGTCCAGAGCCTCGATTGTAACGCCCATCGTCTCCTCATCGGTAAAGAGGTATAAGAGACAAGCAACATTTATCGTTTTACCTACTGCTGTTGCCGGGCTATTAACCTGTGTGAATCCTTCATCGGTGAGCGACAGACCTGTGGTGGGATTAAACGTCTTGCCACCCTTGGTAAAAGTGGTACGTATCTTTGTTGCACCTGCTGAACGTCCATCGGTAGACAGGATACTTAAATACGCACAAATACGATTGAGCGTTATGTCCAAGTCGACTGCAGCGGTCTTAGTGACCGTGACATCCTGCGTGAGGCAGAACATCTCGCGAGGGCGTTCGCTTGTGTAACCGGCCTGAGTGGGACTGGTCAACGAGAACTCATCGCCTGTACCTACATAATAGCCCAGCGCAACCATCTTATAATTACCGATTGGCAAATTGACTGTAAACTCGCCAAAGGTGGTATAGGTACTCTTATCGTCCTTGAGTTGGACTGTCTTGTAAACCTCTGCATCGCCAGCATAAAACGCCAGCATCACAGCCTTGACATTCTTATAACTCTCAGCATCGGTTGCTCTGGTAAGCCCTCGTGCCCCGGCTGAGAAATCATCGAAGCCCGACATCGAGATAGAGAACTCGTTTACATGTACCCTTACCGGTACCTTGTCCTCTACTTCATGGTTTACTACTTCTACTTCGTTGCTGCTGCATGCAAACAACAAAAGCAGGGTTACCCCTGCTAAAAGAATGGATTTAGTTTTCATATGAGTAATTAATTAAAAGTTTATGATCGTTTCGCCTTCCCACTCATCGTCGACGCTAATCACGATGGTGATAGTTGAGCCGGATGCTCCAGCGAAGAATGGTCCCGTAAGCTTGGAAATCTGGCGGCGATTTAAGGGGACATCTATCTCGCGTGCGCATACCGTGTTATCTTCGGCATCCTTGGCCTGAGCCTTGAGATGAATGCTACCGGCATCGTCGGGCAGGAATGTATACAGATCGTAAACAGTAGAATCGCGACCTGCCTCGGCATCGAAGTCAACCTGCTGCTTATTACCCGAAGTACTTATTCCATATCCGGTAGAGGCATCGAAATAGCCCGAACCTCCAGTATACTCAAAGTGCAACTTCGCGACATTATCGGGAATGGTATCAGCAATCACCACCCTACACAGCGACACAATGCGCTGCACATCGGCATTGACCACTACCGGGGTATCGCCCACCTCAACAATCTCGCTATGGAGAAAGGTGTCAGAATAACCAGTAGCCTTGGTAAATTGTATCTTGGATGCATCGGTGGTGGTAGGGTTCTGCTTAGCGCTATGACCTATCACCACTACCTGATATGTGCCCGATGGCAAAAAGAACGAGGCAGAGCCATAGCCATCGTCGTCACGCGACTTGTTGCTGAAATCAGCACGTTGGCCTTTAGAGTCGAATACCGCTATGCTTATTCTGCTGAATGCGTCGGACACTGAAGCGCGAGTGGTAAAAGCGGGAAAAGGTATATGCTCTACCGTGGCAACATTTACTATCAGATTTGCCTTATCATCCTTCTTACCTGAATTTGAACTTTCAGGGATTGTAGGATGCTCACAGGAAACTATAGCTATTGCTAAGAATAATAAAAATAATGGTGATTTAATAAGTTTCATAAGTAATAGAAAGATTAGTACTGATGGTCTGTTAGCCGACGGTGTAAACTACCATAACGGCAATGGCCATGATTATGGCCAAGATGACCAAGGATATTTTCAGGATTTTCTCAATGAGTTTTCTACGCTCAATTGACGCCAGTGTCTTCTGCTTGAAGATGCTGGCACCATCTTTCTTATGATGATGGTGATGATGATGTTCGGACATGAAGGATTAAACGTTAAAAATTAAACATTATTTGAGGATATTATACAGCAGGGAGGTGAGAGAGATGAGGATACTGGTGGCTGAGAACCAAAGGGTTGTGGTCTGACCAACCTTAGAGTTCTGCGCCTTAACCTTGTTGGGTTCTACATATACCACATCGTTCTGCTGTAAATAATAATAAGGTGAGTTAACGAGATTAGCATCGTTGAGATTCAAATTAACAATCTGCTTTTTTCCAGTGATGTCCTCGCGGATAAGCTTCACCTTGTCGCGAACACCATAGATTGTAAGATCTCCAGCCTGTGCCAATGCTTCGAGAATAGTTATCTTCTCGCGTGATACCTGGAAACTACCAGGACGAGCAACCTCTCCCAATACAGATACCGAATAGCTCGACATACGTACTGTTACTACAGGATTCTCGCTCTCAGCCATATAAGGACGTATTTTTTCAAAAATCAGTTTCTCAGCCTCTGACTTAGTAAGACCTCCAACTTTCAAACGTCCAATAACAGGGAAGGTAATATAACCATCGTTATCAACCAGATAAGGCATCAGTACACCTGCAGCACTCATGCTACGCCCCTGAGTGTATTCATTCTGCAACAACAGATTGAAAGGCATTGAGGCCTCAGGCGTTGTGGTGTTTACAGAGATTGTGAGCTGATCCTTAGGCATGATACGGGCATCATACAGGAAGCGAGATTTTTCGAAATTAATATCATCGCTATTCTGCAGATATGCAATATTCTTTACTGAGCCGCAGGAAGCGAGGATTATTGATAAAAAGAACAAAAGAACAAAGGAAAGATTTTTCATAAATTAAACATGAAACATTAAACATAAAACATTTTTAAAACTGCCACCAATGCTTTTTCTTGGGGGCTACAGAATGATCCATTGACGAATGGGAAACTATATCGTCGATAACATCGTCCCACTTATGCTTATTCTTTATCATCTTATAGATTGTACCCCAATCGGGCAGACCACCGATATTGCGATCGTCGATAAACAGATCGACCTTGAGTTTGCGCGAGAAATGCGGATTATTATCGGTGGTCTCCTCTGGATAATCACGGTTGACGGCGTAGAATTCCAAACCGCGAGCGCGACACCATTCTACTGCCTCGTCAAGAAGCTCACCTTCGCGTACCGACCACATTATCAGGCGATGACCATCCTGGCGCAACATTTTCAATGTGTCGATGGCAAAAGGAATCTCTTCGCCTATCTTGGGGTATTTGTGGGTAACAATAGTACCGTCGAAATCTACTGCGATTAACATTAAACGTTAAACATTAAAGATTAAAGATTAAACATTACTTCTTGATAGAGTCATCGTCCTTATTAGAATAGCGAGACTCGGCATAGCTACCATAGTTGCCGTAGTTACCATAACCGTACTTGCCGTAGCCGTACTTGCCATAACCATAGCGACCATAGCCATAGCGTCCGTACTTACCATACTTGCCATAACCATAATAGTAGCCATACTTCTTCTTCGACATATCTACACCATTCAGGATTACACAGCAGTTGGTAAGCTTGTCCTCAGCAACCAAACCGTTAACAAGTCCGATATTGGCCTTTGGTGTATAGTCAGCACGACATACATAGCAGTTAACACTTGAGAAACGGGCAATCTGCAGGGTATCGCTTACCAAACCAACAGGTGCGGTATCAAGAATAACATAATCGTACTGCTTCTTGAGCATCTCGATGATATCGTGCATATTCTGACGGGCCAACAGCTCTGTTGGGTTTGGAGGCGTAGGACCAGCCAGAAGCAAATCGAGATTAGAATTAACACCCGATGGACATATTGCAGTACGCAAATCAGCCTCGTTAACGGTATCCTTAACCAACAACTGGGTTGCACCTGCAGTACGGTCTTTCAAGCCGAACAGACGTCCCAGGGCTGGTTTACGAATATCAAGACCGCAGAGCACTACCTTTTTACCCAGAAGAGCGAACGACACGGCCAAGTTGGCAGCAAGGAACGTCTTACCCTCACCAGAAGTACTTGAAGTAAAGAGGATAACCTTGTCGCTCTCCTTCATCATAAACTGGATATTAGTACGCATAGAGCGGAATATCTCGTCGATCTGGTTATTCTTGTTGGCTTGAACCACAATACCTGCAGCTGTCTTAACCGAATCGCTAGCCACTGGCACATCGGCCACAATAGGCAACTTGGTGAGGCGCATCAGATCGTCATGTCCCTCAATACGGAAGCTAAGCATCTGGATGATATAGAGAATCACAAATGGAATAGCCATACCAATAAATAAGGCGGCCAATAGAATAACAGCTTTTTTAGGACTAACCTGACCCTCAGCCAGAGGCTCATCAATCATCTTCCCCTTATCAGCAGTAGCAGCCAGTGAGATAGAGTTCTCCTCACGCTTCTGCAATAGCAACAGGTACAAACCTGATTTTACCTCCTGCTGGCGACCAATCTGAGTGAGCACACGCTCCTGCTCAGGTGTATTACCAATACGTCCCTGATATTTTGACAGCTGACCCTGAAGGCTCTGGCGCTGGATATCAACCGAACGGCGAGCCTGCAACAAGGCAGTACGGATAGAAGCCTGCAGGTCATCAAGCGTAGAAGTCAATGTCTGTACCTGCGGAGCCTGCTCGCTGACTGTCTTGAGCAAACGATTACGATCCTGTACAGCCTGATTGTATGCGACAATCAGCGATGTTGATGCATTATCGTTCATGCCAATATTCGATGGGATGATCTTATAATTATTGGCAGGATTATCAACATATTCACGCAGATAGTCCATCAGGTGAATCTGAGAATTAGCCTCGGTCAGCTTTGCCTCATACTGTGAACTCTGAGTGAGCGACTGTGTAGCATCCATACTAAGTTGGGTTACAGAATTACGCTTCTTGTAACTCTCCAACTCACCCTCGGTATTACCCAGTTCAACATCAATCTTTTCCAAACGAGAATTGATAAACTCCTCTGTCTTGAGAGCAATCTCATTCTTATCAGCATTAGCCTGACGATTATAACATACAGCCAACTGACGCAGATAGTCCAATCCACGACGTGTATTCTGATCGGTCAACGTCATCTCGGCAATAGATGTCTGCTTAGAAGTAGGTGCAACACTAATAGCCTTAGCGTAACCAGTAGCAATTGCCATCGGAGTAGATACAGTAACCATATAGCGAGTACCATCCTCCATCTCCTCCTTACCATTCTTGCTAAACATCAACACACCATAATTGGTACGGATGTTTGCTGGCAGCGACTTGAACTTATGGGCAAAAGCGCCAGTGGGCTTTCCTTTGTATATCATTTCACCCTCAACTTCGTACTGCTGATCTCGACGCGAAATGGTTAGCTTAATAGACTTAGCACCTTCGAGCAATCCTTTGTCCCACTGAGAGAGAGACACTGAATCGACATCAACACAGACTGGCTGAGTGTTATAAATAAGATGCTTTGACAGACGACCATAAGCATAATACTGTACATAGAGCTTCAAATCCATCACAGCATCATGAGCCAAGATACGAGACTGAAGAATCTCAACCTCGTTCTCAATACCAGCAGAATTGGTCATAAAACCAAAGTCCTGCATGTTGGCCAGCATCTGATTAGCTGAACTACGACGGCCGTTGTTCTCATCCTTAATCAGCATCTTGGCCGACACCTTATAGGTAGGTGTAGCATAGCGCAGATAAATGAGTGCACCACACACGCAGATGAACAACGACAATAGGAACCACTGCCAATTGAGTACCAGCATGGCAAATAGGTTCTGAAAACTAAACACAGACTGTTCTTCCTGAACATCAGATAAATCCTGTCCTTCAACAGTACTTCTTGATTCGTCTATCATATATTAAATTAATTTTATATTACAAATGAAAGTACGCATTGTGCGCATAATTTCTTCTCCCAACGTCTGATATAAACCAATTGATTATCAGTACATTAGACAACTTTTTACTCTAAAATCATCAGAAAAACACAAGAACTTATTGAACCGGTTCCGCATTTTCTGCCGGCAAAGGTACGATATTATTTCGAATCCACCAAATAAAAATGCAAAAAAAAAGAAAAAAGCGGCTTTTTTGTTTTTAAAACGGGCTATCAAAATCGCGGAGCAATGGGTGGCGGGTGTCTTTGTCGGAGAGGATGGCCTTATCGGTAGGGATGCGCCAGTCGATACCCAACGAGTCATCGAGGATGCTTATGCCACCATCAGCCTCGGGGTGATAGAACTCATCACACTTGTACTGGAAGATTGCTGTTTCGCTTAATACTGCAAAACCGTGGGCAAAGCCCTTAGAGATAAAGAACTGGCGATGATTATCCTCAGTAAGTTCCACAGCCACATGCTGGCCGTAGGTGGGGGACCCCTTGCGAATATCTACGGCCACATCGAGGACTGCACCCTTGACACAGCGGACAATCTTGCTCTGAGTGAATGGTGGACGCTGGAAATGCAATCCACGCATCACGCCATAACCAGACATCGACTCATTGTCCTGAACAAAAGTAATAGGATGTATCTTCTCATCAAACTCTCGCTGCGAGAAAGACTCAAAGAAATAACCACGCGAATCACTAAACACTCGCGGTTCAATTATATATAATCCATCAATTGCGGTCTTTATTACTTCCATGGGATACCTATTATATTTATTTGATGCAAAAGTAGGCAAATAAAATGAAACTGCCAAATAAGATGGGATAAAAATAAAGATTTTAGGCAAAAAGGGACGTTTTATGGAAAATATAGTGTATCTTTGCAGCCAAAATATAGATTAATGGAAGAAAACAACGATATACAACAGTGGTTTTGCCTTGGCTGCACCAGTCCGCAGAGAGAACTGAAGGTTAGGGACGACGTGCGCAGATATGGGCTGGAGGCTTTTGTACCACTGCAATACGAGGTAAAAAGACAACGCCGTCAGGAACAGCGCGCTCTGGTGCCGGCCATCTCGGGACTGATGTTTGCAAAGGGCACGCTGGACGAGATAAAAGAATATATAAGCCACTCACACTTTACGGTATATATCAAGAAGTCAACTTTTTCGAACAAAGAGGAATATCTGACAGTACCTACAAAGGCAATGGATAACTTTATAGCCGTGACTGTGAACCACGAGGCGAACATATCGTATTTTAAGCCGGAAGAAATAAAACTGCAGGCCGGCGATAAGATTCGCGTGAAAAGTGGTATATACGACGGCAAAGAGGGTGTGATAATGCGCATAAAAGGCAAGCGCAACAAGCACCTGGTGGTCCAAATCCCCGGCCTCCTAGTCGCCGCAGTAGAAATGACCCCCGAACTCATCGAGCTAACCTCTGCCCCCTCTGCCAGGGGACAGGTACCTGGCAGCCCAAACAATCCTGCCAGTTCTGCCAGGTACCTGTCCCCTGGCAGAACCGGCAGAACCGACGAGAGGCCGTCGAAGAATGTTGATCTGGATAAGAAGTATCTGTATGACACGGCACATAGGTTGCTGTTTGAGATCACTAATAAATATAAGGAGGATCAGGAGTACTATCTGCTGATGAGTGAACTGAAGCGTTGCAGAGCAAGACTCGTAACGTTTAAAGGTTTCACCCCCGCTACAGAGGCTGAGCTGGCGCTGCCTATGTATATGGCGGCAGTGCTGCTGGATGAAGACATCGAGCCGAGCCGCGAACGACTGGAAAAGGCGATCGCACGCTTGAAGGACACAAGCAAGCTGAAGGCGAAGTGCGTGGAGATGATGAGTGCGCTCGCCCCTGGCAGGGGACAGGTACCTGGCAGCGAATCCGATGCCATCTCGACCCCATCTGTCATGTCGAGCGTAGTCGAGCGCTCGGCTTTGCCGCTTGGCTTGTCCAAGACTTCTCATGAGATCTCTCCATGCGCTTCGCTTAGTCGAGATGACAATGAAGGATGAAAGATTAAACATTAAACATTTATAATTTTAACTGATTATGGAAATGATTAAGCTTGACATTACTAAGGCTGCATGCTTCTTGGAGAAGGGTGCAGTGGAGAGTTTTGAACCAAAGGTAGCTGAGGCACAGAAGGCTCTTGAGGCTGGTACTTGCCCCGGCAACGACTTCCTGGGTTGGTTGCACCTGCCCAGCAGCATCACTCCTGCTTTCATCGACGAGCTGCAGGCTTGTGCCGACACTCTTCGCGCTAACTGCGAGGCTATCGTTGTAGCCGGTATCGGTGGTAGCTATCTGGGCGCTCGTGCTGTGATCGAGGCCCTGAGCCCTGCATTCGGCGCTAAGAAGGGTGCTGAGATTCTGTTCGCCGGTAACAACATCAGCGAGGACTATCTGTTTGAACTCACTGAGTATCTGAAAGACAAGAAGTTCGGTGTGATCAACATCTCGAAATCAGGAACAACTACCGAGACTGCCCTGACATTCCGTCTGCTGAAGAAGCAGTGTGAGGCTCAGCGCGGTAAGGACGAGGCTAAGAAGGTGATCGTTGCCATCACCGACGCTAAGAAGGGTGCTGCACGTACTTGCGCCGACAAGGAGGGTTACAAGAGCTTTATCATCCCCGACAACGTGGGTGGACGTTTCTCGGTACTTACTCCAGTAGGTCTGCTGCCTATCGCCTGCGCAGGTTTCAGCATCAAGGAACTGGTGGCTGGTGCTCAGGAGATGGAGAAGGCTTGCGCTCCTAGCGTTCCATTCGCAGAGAACCCCGCCGTTCAGTATGCTGCTGTACGTAACGGTCTGTATCAGAACGGCAAGAAGATTGAGATAATGGTGAACTTCCAGCCTAAGCTGCACTACTTCAGTGAGTGGTGGAAGCAGCTCTACGGCGAGAGCGAGGGTAAGGACCTGAAGGGTATCTTCCCTGCAAGCGTGGACTTTACTACCGACCTGCACTCAATGGGTCAGTGGATTCAGGAGGGCGAGCGCACTATCTTCGAGACTGTTATCAGCGTAGAGGAGCCCGAGAAGAAGTTGCTCTTCCCATCAGACGAGGAGAATCTGGACGGTCTGAACTTCCTGGCTGGCAAGCGCGTTGACGAGGTGAACAAGATGGCTGAGCTGGGTACACAGCTGGCTCACGTGGATGGTGGCGTGCCCAACATGCGCATCAGCATGCCAAGACTTTCTGAGCGTTACATCGGTCAGATGATCTACTTCTTCGAGATTGCCTGTGGTATCAGTGGTAATGTACTGGGTGTTAACCCATTCAACCAGCCTGGTGTAGAGGCATACAAGAAGAATATGTTCGCTCTGCTCGACAAGCCAGGATACGAGGCAGAGAGTGCTGCAATCAAGGCTCGCCTGAAGTAATTTAGATAAAAAGAACAAATGATTCTTAGATAAAAAGAACAGAAGGACATAATAAGGCTGCGCGACTTGTGGCTAAAAATATGTTCTTTTGTTCTTATTATCAAAAATAGTTCTTCTTATCAAAAATAGAATATGATTAAAGCAGTACTTTTTGATATGGATGGAGTATTGTATGATTCAATGAAGAATCATGCAGTGGCCTGGGTCCAGTCGATGAAGAAGTTCGGTATCAATATGACAGCCGATGATGCCTACGCCACTGAGGGAGCTCGTGGCGTAGACACCATTCGCTATATGGTTAAGCAACAACAAGGCCGCGATATCACCGAAGAAGAATCGCAACTGATGTACGATGAAAAAACACGCATTTTTCATTCTATGCCAGAGGCTCCGATTATGCCGGGGATATTATCGCTCATGGAGCAGATACATGCAGCCGGCATCACCATTGGCGTAGTTACTGGCTCCGGCCAACGCCCACTTATCAATCGCATCCTGCGCGATTTCGGCAAATATGTTACCATCGATAACATCACCACCGCCTACGATGTAAAGCGAGGCAAGCCCAATCCCGACCCATACTTAATGGGCCTACAGAAGGCTGGCAATCTACAACCGAGCGAAGCAATGGTTGTAGAAAACGCCCCTCTAGGCATCCGCGCCGGTGTAGCCGCCGGCATTTACACCATCGCCGTCAACACCGGTCCCCTTGATGACCAAGTCCTCCTTGATGCCGGAGCAAATATCCTTTTTCCTAGCATGACAGCGCTTAGCGATGCCTGGAAAGACCTGCCAGAGGGCACCCCTGCCAGGGGACAGGTACCTGGCAGCCGCTGACCTGCCAGAGGGACAGGTACCTGGCAGATGCCTCGCATGTCATCCCGAACCTGCCAGGGGACAGGTACCTGGCAGATGCTTGGTTGGTCGCTGGTTTGCGCGAAGGCGCAACATCTAATACCTGAAAACACCGAGGGGTTTTGCCGCGCGGCTGGGGGCGAGAAGCCACCAAAGAGCGAGGGCGGGATGGAGCGAGCTTTAGCGAGCGGGGAAAAGCTTCTTATTAAATATAGATTGTTTTAGTTGGTTTGATTTCGTTTGAGCACAGTTCTTCGATCCACAAATACTTCTGAACGCCGATTTTGCGGATGTGCTCCTCCTGTTTTCTTGAAGGGTTCTTGATGTTTATTGTCCTTGAATTACTCATTTACCAATTCCTTTTCTATGAACTGTTCAGGGGTGTAGATTTTCACTTGTCCAACTGTCAGATCATTATAGTCTGAGATATTGAATGAGACCAATGCCGCACAACCTACCTTCCGGGCCACTTGATACTGGCAACTGTCTTCTATGTCTTTATACTCTTTATCAGAAACACCCTGCAAAAGGCTATTCTTATCATGCTCTGCGACATCAAACATCTGGAGTATTTTATTCAAGATAATCCGAAGATTTCGCAAACACTCCTCGCCAACCAGCCCCTGTTCTTTACGTAAGTATTTCAGGATAATAAAATGTATGGTATAAAAAGCTCCTACCGACATAAACATTTGCGCATCTCTGTTATGGAGTTCTTTTAATAGCTTCTCAGCCACCTCATACTTCTCACGATGCATGAAGTATTCTAGTATGACATTAGTATCAATAAAGACTTTCATATCAGATTCCGTATTTATCGGTTAGAGCCTCTTCAAGAAGTACATCTGCACTGCTACCGGAATCAGCCATAAAGCCACCCAATTTAAAGAAGCCCTCAGAATCGTTCTCGAGAGCATTTATCTTCTGAGTAAACATCTTTGCATCAACAGCTTTTGCTGCTATGGTTGCCTTCTCCTGTTCTAACAGCCTTTTTATGAGTGCAGCTCTTACTGCCTTGGTTTGTCCCTGTATTAATGTCCAAAGCGCATCTACAGGAGATACTTCTACTTGATTATATGTTGTTGTTACCATAATCGTAAATTTATAAAATCCGCTGCAAATATAAAACAAATAGTTGAAACTTGCAAGTTTTTTTTTGAAAACTTCATGCAACTCGATACTTAGCCTGCCAGGTACCTCTTACCTTTGCATCCGATTATAGAGATTGTTCCATTTTCATAAAATAATTCTTATTGAATGGATGCAATACGGTTTAAGTTTTGTAGCTTTGCTAGAGATTTATGCCGTTGGGG
>Ga0310694_10002522_pt1 | contig 18702 bp, 17 predicted proteins | sample 174DNAGHGhighgp2_FD_203884 | JGI IMG/M metagenome (GOLD analysis project Ga0310694, IMG submission 203884) | Sheep rumen microbial communities from Palmerston North, Manawatu-Wanganui, New Zealand - 1742 DNA GHGhigh gp2 (v2) (version 2) | ecosystem: Host-associated > Mammals > Digestive system... | reverse complement strand
ATCCTATCACAGCACCTACTACAAGTGCACCAATCCACAATAGCGTCTTCTTCATCGCTGCAAAGTTACACAAATTATTTATTTTTTATGCGTCTGACGCCAAGAATGTGCGTAATCAATGACGGCACGCAGTTTCTCCCAGTCGGTAGTGCCGGGAACGGTGCAGTCGGCACCCAAGATGAAGTTGGGTGAAGCGTTCTCCAGCACCTTGTCAACCTCAGCCTTTGCCTCCTCGATGCTGCCATTGGCAATCACACCCAGACGCTCTAGACCACCAAAGATAGGACGACCGAAACGCTGCTGAGCCTCTTTCAGATTAAGAGTAGAACCGTCGGAGAACTTCAGCGGTACATTGATGATGCTGGCGGGATAGTCGGCATAGGCATAGAGTGCCTCAGCGTTCTTATAGGGTGTACCGTAGTCGCAGATATGGAGGATATTGATTTCGCCAATCTCATTGGCTACCTGAGACACATATTTGTCCCACTCACGCACCTGTTCCTTCCAGATCTTTTCAGGCAGAGAGTTACCGTCACCACCCTGACTGGACACATAGAAGCCATCAGCACCTGCCTTACGTGCAGAGCGCAGATAGTTCTCAATAGAGAGCGCGAGGTTCTTGATAGCCTTACCAAAGGCTTTAGGATCTTCTTCAATCAGTTTCTTGAAGTCCTTTCCCCGACCCAGTGTCTGATGCGCCAATGCCAAGGGGGAATAGACAGTGGGCAGCACAAAAGCCTCACCACCAAACTCGCGGGCCAGATCGGCGATAACAGCCACCTGCGGAGCGAAGAAATCCTCGCCATACACAGGCACCTTCTCCCAGTCCTTACCACTGTTAATCTCTACTTTAGGAACGGCAATCTCGTAGAACACCTTTACGAAGTCCATATTGGTGGCCTTGTAGAAGGCTCTATGGTCATCAACGGCCTTACGTCCTAGTTTATTCTCGAAATGGAGGAAGAAGGCTGCGGGCACGTATGCATTGGGACGACTCTGATCGAGTACCTGCAGGATACGTTCACGTCGGTTATTAGCAACTTGCTGCTGGGCAGCGACTGTCTGGAAACTGGTGGCAGCAACGAGTGCCACAACAAAAACATTTGCAATTGACTTTTTCATAATGCTATTTTGTTATTTCGTTATTATTTCTTTTTTCTTTCTATTCGTATTCTGCTCCGTAGGGGCCGTCACCCGTCTCCCCGCTATATCCCCAGTTCTGTTCCAAATTGGGATTAAGGATTATCTGATCCTGTGGTAGGGGCAGCAGATAGTTGCGCTTAGATACGTTCTGCGCTTTGGTGGTCTTGGTGCCAAGTGTCTCAGCATCTGTCGGTGTGTTGGCTTTTACATATTTTACGAGGATATGCCAACGGATAAGGTCGAACCACCGCTGTCCTTCAAGCACGAACTCCAGGCGGCGCTCTTCACGGAGCCGTTCCCGGAACTCCTCCTGAGAGAGTCCGCTCAGTTCGAGGTCAGAACCGTCGGATGGCGTATTCTGGATATTCAGATACGGACTCCAGTAGGCACGGCAGCGCACCTGGTTGATGGCATCGTAGGCTGCCTGTGTAGGACCGTTGAGTTCGTTCTCTGCCTCTGCCTTGATCAACAGTATCTCAGCATAGCGGATAATGACGGTGTTGGTGGATTGTCCTGCCGCATTGCCACTGGAGGCAGGGTTGGCATAGTTCAGCGAGTCGATATACTTACGGAAACGGGGAATGGTGAACACGAAGTCCTTGCCTGTGTTGGGGTCGTAGAGTTTCTTGGCCCATGAACCATCGCGACGCTGATCGCGCGGGTCGGTCTGCTCGTAGTATTTGTCACTGGTAGCCAGTAATACGGGTTCTGCATCGCTCCAGTTGGTGGCGAAGGTGCAGTGACCTGACACGTTGCCATTAATTGTGCGGTCGTGCTCTATAGTGAAGATATGTTCCGGACCGTTCTTCTTGTCAACCGACCAGTTGTCGATGAATTTGTCTATCAAACGGTATTTGCCTGAGTCAATCACCTTCTGTGCATAGTTGATAGCCTTCTGATAGTACTCGCGCTGGTTGGCATGTCCTTTCTCTGTCAGCGTCTGAGCCCAGACCAGATAGACTTTCGAAAGCAGTGCCGAGGCAGAGAGACTTGACGGTTTACTGTCGCGGTTGGAATAGTCTGCAGGCAGATTCTCGGCAGCCGTGAAGTCACTGACTATCTGTTCATACACCTCGTCGATCGTGTTGCGTGGAGCGCCCTCACCCTCACCATCGTGCAGCACGATGGGCACACCGCCAAAGTAACGCACCAGGTTGAAGTACATCAGAGCCCGCAGGAAACGAGCCTCGTTGATGTAGTTCTGCTTGGTCTGTTCGTCGAGCCATGAGGCGTCTGCCACCTTGTCAATCACCACATTGGCGCGGTTGATGGCGGTATAATGCTCCTCCCAGGCATAACCCACAAAGAGGTTGGTGGGTTGGATGGCGAAGTTCGACAACTCACGGATATGAGCCGAGTTGGTCTGTGCACCAGCCTTCACATAGTCCGTCTGCAAGTCGTTGATATAGACACTCTGGTTGTTGTACATGCCATAGAATCCATCTACAGTGAATTCCTGATAGATTCCATTGATGGCGGTCTCGATGTCCTGTCTGCTCTTATAGAAATTATCGCGGTCTATGGAACTGAGTGATGTCTGTTCCAAGTCGGCACAACTTGAAAGGAGGGAAGGAGGGAAGGAGAGAATGAGTAAGTAAAAGACGATGGTGAGTACCAATCGGCCTCGTGCTGTTCTTTTATTAAATATCTTTGTCTTCATAACTTTTAATTCTAAATTCAATATTCTTAATTCTTAATTACAAAGTCACGTTAAGTCCTACAAGTACTGTCTTCGCCGTGGGATAGGTACCGTTGTCGATACCTTGATAAAGAGCACTGGTCTCGCTGCTGCCGCTGCGGTTGGCCTCTGGATCATAGCCATTGTAACTGGTGAACGTGAAGAAGTTCTGCAGAGCCACATAGAGGCGCAATTTCGTATCTTTGGTAATGCTGGGTACAGAGAGAGTGTAACCCAACTGGATATTACGGATCTTCAGATAACTGGCATCCTCCACAAAGCGGTCATCCGTATAGATACTGGTGGCATTGCTGGCTTTCTGAATGGTGTTGCTGGGATTGGTGGGTGTCCAACGGTTAGCCACCTCAGCCAACGGGTTATAGTAATAACCGTTACCACGATCCAGACGACAAGCCAGTTCATTGAATATCTTGTTACCATAACTTCCGCTGGCACTGACAAAGAGGTCCCAGTTCTTATAAGCCACCTTCGTGTTGAAGCCATAAGTGAACTTAGGCTGGATATTACCCAACACCACCCGGTCCTGTTCGTTGATGACATGATCACCATTGATATCCTCAAACTTCGGATTACCCGGCTCTACGGTCTGAATAGTCTGGGCAGGCAGTTGACTCAGGTCCTCATCAGCCTGGATGATACCCTTGAAGCGATAGCCATAGAAAGAACCGAGGGGTTCGCCTACCTTCACAATAAGTGGATTGGTATAGCCATGACTGGGAATGAAGTATTCGGCATTACCCAGACTGGTCACCTCGTTCTTGTTATGAGCAATATTGGCATTGACATTCCACTTCCATTTCTTGTTGTCTATCAGCACACCGCCAACTTCCAGTTCCACACCCTTATTGGTCACAGAACCCACATTACGCAGCACCGTGTCGAAACCAGTCACCTGTTCCACAGGCACATTGAGCAGCAGATCACTGGTCTTCTTGTAATAACCATCCAGCGTCACCGTCAGTCGGTTCTGGAAGAAACCCGTGCTGAGACCAATATTATAAGAGGTGGTGGTTTCCCACTTCAGGTCGGGATTCGACTTGTTGGTGATGATGTAACCCGTGGCACGCTGGTTGTTGACAATCACGGTACGAGGTTCCACATTGGCAGCAAACTGATAGTCGCCAATCTCCTGATTACCCACCACACCCACAGAAGCACGCAGTTGGATGAAATCTACATTCTTACCCAGATGGAGCCACTTCTCGCGGTCTATATTCCACGACAAGCCCAACGAAGGGAACCAGCCCCAGCGGTGATTCTTGGCAAAGCGGCTACTGCCGTCGGCACGCAGGGTGAGCGACACATTGTAGCGTGAATTGAAAGAATAGTTCACGCGACCCAGCCATGACTGCAACGTCGAGATATAATGACCACTCGATGACGGGTTGGTAGTACTGGCAGCCCCTAAGTTGTCATAGCCCGTGTCATCATTGCTGAATCCGTAGGCTGAGGTGGCAATGCGACTGCGATCGGTACGCTGGGCAGTATATCCCACGAGAGCCGTCAGCGAATGTCCACCCTTGAAGGTATTGCTGTAGGTGGCTGTATATTCTGTCTGCCACACATGGGTCTTATTCTGACCCACTGCCGCATAACCGCTATTGGCCAAGCCATCAGAGGTGTATGACGGTGCATAGTAACTCTGGCGCGTATTCGACAGGTCGGCACCCAGACTGGCTTTCAGTTTCAGGACGGGCAGGATGGTCCACTCCGCAAATCCTGTGGCGATGATACGACTGTTCTCCGTGCTGGTCTGGTAGTTCATCAGGTCGCTGATGGGGTTGCCCACCTTACCATTATAGATATCGACACTCGTAGGATTGGGTTCGTAGTTGAAACTGCCATCTTCATTGTAGATCGGCGTATAAGGTGTGTGCGAGATGGCTCCCATCCACGAGTTGGCGGCAAACATCGAACTGCGGTCCGATTGTCCTTTCATGGTGCTCAGTGCGCCACTGGCATTCACGCCGACAAGCAGGTTCTTGAACACATTCCGCTCGTAGTTGACACGGCCTGCATAGCGCTTCAGACTCGTACCCAACAGGATACCCTCCTGACTTTTATAACTGCCGCTGATGCTGTAGCGCGACACCTCGTCACCACCCACAGCCGAGAGTTGGTGTTCCTGACTGAAAGCGGTCCGCAGCGCAGCATCCTGCCAGTCGTAGGTCGCTTTGGGCTCATCCAGACGATAGCCCACCTCACCATTCTCATACAGTTCGTTCCAGATATCTGCCCACTGCCAGGCATCGAGGAAATCCAGTTTCTTGGCAATCTTGCTCCAACCGAACGAGGCACTGTAATTGATATTATTCTTGCCGTGCGAGCCTTTCTTGGTGGTGATGATGATCACACCGTTGGCACCTCGGGTACCGTAAATAGCAGTAGCCGATACATCCTTCAACACCTCAATGCTCTCGATATCCGAGGGATTCAGGAATGCCAGCGGATCGAGTGAAGCATCAGTACCCCGAGCCCCCGTCTTGGTGGACGCCACATCATTATAGACGATAAAGCCGTCGATGACATATAGGGGTTCATTACCACCGGTGATAGAGTTACCGCCACGGATGCGGATGATACTGGCGGCACCTGGTTGGCCACTGGTAGTAGTGACATTCAGTCCTGCTACGGCTCCTTGCAAGGCACTCTCCACAGAGGTGTTCTGCTGTTTCAGCAGTTCGTCGCCGACACTCGAGATACTACTTGTCAGTTCCAAACGTTTCTGGGCACCGTAACCCACCACGACTACTTCGTCCAACTTACTGGCGTTATCTATCAGAGAGATCTCTACGGGTTCCTCGAAGTCGTACACATCCACGTCGAGGGGACGGTAGCCTACGTATTCCACACGGAGGGTCAGCGGAGCCTCCACTTTCGTCTGGAGGGAGAAGTTGCCGTCAACGTCGGTGACGACGCCTTGACCCTTTTCACTTTTCACGATAACCGATGCGCCTATCAGTGGCTCACCTGTCCGAGCATCGGTGATATGACCTGTAATCAGGCCTTGTGCAACAGCCAACAAGGGGCTGACTGCAACGAATGTTGCAATTAACAATCTTTTTACCATAAGTCTAAATGTGTGTTAGTTTATTTCTGGGCAGTCAGTGTGTTCTTGATTTTGCTGGCCTCTGCCTCTGCTACTTTCTGATCCAGATTCAGCAAGCCGTATGTGTGGTTAAACTTCGTGCCATTAGCCAGGATCCACTCTAAGAAATGTCCGACAGCCTCATCAGCGATGTTAAAGTCAAGGCCTATTTTCTCCACAGCCACTTCAGAGACCTTACCATTCTCCAGTGCTTCAAGCACTTCGTCGAGTGTTCCATCGTCACTGAAACGCTGGGCCAAGTCGTGCTTCACGTCGATGCCTACCAGCGAGAGGTCACTCTTCAGATGACGGTTCTCCAAATCGAAGATGTTCGACAGAGCATTGAACGATACACCGAGCGGATCCTTCTGCAGGGCTGTGTTCAGGAAGAGGTCGTCGCCAGAGATGCGCTTGCCCCGGAAGTTGGCTGGCTCCTCGCCGAAATTGTGGGCAAACGATGTCGCTACCGATGTGGCATTGCTGCCGCTATAGATAATGATGTTCTCGAAAGCCTTGATCTTCTTCACATCCTCGTCGAAATCATCATTGAGGAAGAAGAGTTGCTTGAGTTTTTTCGCATTCAGATGTTTTCCTTCGAGCAGGCGTGCTGCCTCAGAACTACGGGCTGTGATAGGCAGCACGGCTGTCTCTCCGAAATAAACAATGGTATGGCTAAAGTCTTTCGTGTTGCGATCACTTTCCTTGTTTTCAAGTACTACACTCAGGTCTATGTCATCCTGACCTTTCTGTCCTTTGGCAATCTGAAACTCTACGCCAGGTTGTGTTTTTGCATATTCAGATATCCATTTCTCTACCAATGGACGGGCAAATCGCGGTGCCTTCACATAACGAACACCGCTGTTAGTACTATTACCCTCTCCCCAGGCGTTGTTCAGCCCGAGGCTTAAAATCAATGCTATTGTAAATGCTATTCTTTTCATAATCTTTTTGTTTTATTTGTTCTTTACCTATTATTATATATACACTCCCTTTCATCGTCATGGCCATCATCATCTGGCTACAACAACCATGCATTCGCATATTACACATTCGCATCATAACTCTCTTTTTTATTTATTAATAACCTAAATATTACTTCACTTTCGGTGCAAGGTCAGTGCAAGCCGAATGCAATCGAATTTATTCGAATTGCTGAGGCGCCGCCTGAGCTCGCAGTGTGATTGAATCACGCTGCAAAGGTACGGCGATTTCCGCACTCCCACAATCCCCTCGATATGTCATTCATATACCATGAGTATGGTATTTAGGCAATTTTAGGGCTTTTTACGTGAATTTTTAGAAGAAAAACAGTACCTTTGCAGCGTTAAATAGACAGAAAATGGCAATACAAGATGCAATATTCAGACGCTCAGAATTGCTTTTGGGCGAGGAGGCGATGGAACAGATTGCCCAGAAGCGGGTGATTATCTTTGGCGTGGGCGGCGTAGGATCGTGGTGCGCCGAGAGTCTAGTACGCAGCGGCATCCGACAGTTGACGATTGTGGACTCTGATCGTGTGTGCATCACCAACATCAACCGCCAACTGATGGCGACAACCATGACCGTAGGGCAGGTAAAGGTGGATGCACTGAAAGAGCGTTTGCTCGCCATCAATCCCTCTGCGGAAATCATAGCCTTGCAACAGATATTCAATGAGGATACGGCAGAGAGTTTCAGCCTCGATACATACGATTACATCATTGATGCCATAGATTCGTTGAAGGACAAAGCCCTGCTTATCCTGATGGCAACGCAACTCTCCACCTCCAAACTCTTCTCCTCCATGGGTGCCGCCCTGAAACTCGACCCTACTCGCATCAATGTAACGGAGTTCTGGAAGGTGCAAGGTGACCCGTTGGCTCGTGCACTCCGTAAGAAGTTTAAGTCGCGTGGAGAGTTCCCCAAGCGCAAGTTCCAGTGTGTTTATAGTGATGAATTATTGGAGAACAAAGGCCATAATGCTACCTGTGGTACAGAGCAGTGTATGTGCCCCAAAGCAAAAAATGGTCCAGGTGACCCAAATCTCCTGAACCATGAATGGCGTTCCCTGAAAGCACAAATCAACGGCACCCTTTCCCACATCACCGCTATCTTCGGCTTCACCCTCGCTGGTCTTGTCATACAGGATATTTGTAAATCCCTCGCAGACCAATAAGAGACTTTGCAACAATAGTATTTCAATGCCTGAAATCTGGAACATGGCATTCTTGAAACGGCATGACATGTCTGGAAATCTCAAATATATCGCTTCCGGGGTGCAAAAATCAGCCTGAAATCTGGGGCACGTTTATGTACGGGGTGCATAATGTTCCCCCAGATCTGGGGCATATAAATGAGATTCTGAAATGGTTTGCCTGAATTTGGGGCATATAAATGAAATTTCTAAATGGCCTTTCCCGGATCCAGGCCGAGCAATCACCTATTCATTGAAAGAATAAAAGACTAGAAGCGCAACCCGCTTCCATTTTTTTTAGTCTTCTTTGACTATCGGATATAGTTCGATAAACTCACCTTGATGGTTCTTTCCGTCACTGATAAGTTCTGCGAATTTCTGGCCGACGGTTTCAATATCGTGGAAGCCTGGGAGAGCCATATTGCCGTTCAGGTCGGTGGTGGTGGGTCCTGGATGGACGGAGAAGATTTCCACAGGGGTGTTGCTCTGCTGGAATTCAATCGCCATTACACCCATCATGGCATTTTGGGCGGCTTTGCTGGCAACGTAGGCTAACGGATGCCAGTAAGGACTGATTTCTGAGGGTACGGTGACATTGGCGATGCGGCCACTGTTCTTGGCAATCAGAGGAATCAGTGCCTTAGTGAGTGCGAAGGTGCCGATGAAGTTCACATCGAGTGTCTCGCGGATAACGCCAATCTCAGTATGCTCACTATCCACACTCATGTCGCCTGGTATGCCTGCATTATTCACGAGCAGGGATAACTCAGGATACTTCTCTTTGATCTCTTGAGCGGCCTTTTCAATACCATCGAGATCTTTCAGTTCGATATTCACCCATCCGAGCACATCGATACCCAAGGCTTTGAGTTCACTGATGGCTTTCTCTGCCCGCTCTTCATCACGTGCACCAATCACGACTCTCCAGCCGCTGAGGCCGAGGTGCTTGGCGATTCCAAATCCGATGCCTTTATTGGCACCTGTTACTAATACTGTTTTCATTTTTTATTTGTCTTGTTTAGTTTGTTTGATTTCACTTCCTTTGCCTCGTACTTGATTTTCTTAAAACCCTCGATAATGGCAGGGACGGTGGTCTTGTCAGCATCATACTCGATGGTGACGGTCTTCGTGTTGAGGTTGGTCTTGATACTCTTGATACCTTTCTCGAAACGGATGTTCTCCTTGATCTTCTTCTCACAGTTGGCGCAATGCATCTGTGGGGTGGTGGTCAGTACGACGGTCTTAATGTCCTTTGCCTGACAAGCAAGTGTCAGTGCTAATGCGATGAATAATGCTTTTGTTCTCATATCTTTTCCCAATTTAATCTGATTCCTATATAATAGATGGCACCGTGGACGGGTCCCCACACCATCGTAGCGTCAAAGTTCATGCCCCAGGGGTCGTCAGCTGCAATGATGGGGTTCTTTTGCTTGCGACCTGTGATGTTCTCGCCACCGGCATAGATGCTCCAATGGCGGAAGAAACGGGTGACTTGAGCGTTCAGTTGCTCAAAGCCCTTATAGCGGCTGTCCCACGAAGGGGTGCCGTCGCCAGTAATATATGGATCTGGCATACGCCCGCCACCGTTCAATTGCAACGTCGCATCAAACTGCCATTTGCCCAAGCCCGGCTTATACTGGGCAGTGATAAGACCTTTATACTTGTTGGTCAGGGGCTTTTCGCGAAGTACACCGCCGTAGGTTGACTTGACATTCGTACGGCGGTAGGTGGCAGAAAGTGTAAACCCGTCGAAGAGTTCGCTGGTTGCTTCCACCTGCCAAGTATGCGAGTAACTGTCACCCACGAGGTTGGTAAAGTGGACGGCGTGAGGGTTACTGTCCATATCGACGAGCATCTGGTGCAGGAACGTGGTGTAATAATACTCTGCATTGAGGTTCAACGTCCGCTCACCGATGGGGATGCTGAGGGCAGCACTCAGTCCGTAGTTCCACGCTTCCTCTTGGTCGAGATCTTTGTCGATGAGCATCACGCGACCGCTGGCCAACAGATAGTTGTACTCCGCCATCACATGGTTGGTGCGATAGCCCTTGCCGATAGAACCGCGCAGGGTCACTATATCGTTGGGAGAATACTTCAAGTGCATACGAGGGGTGACAAAGCCGCCGTAGATATTACTATGGTTCCAACGCAGACCACCCATCAGCGTAAACTGTTCATCGACCTTAAATGTGTATTGGGCATAGACACCAGATGTGGTTTCGTCGAAGTCAAACTTGTCGTGGTTTAGACTTACGCCAGTGGATAGATTGTGGTGTTCATTAAAATCTGTCTCGAACAACAGCGAGGCATACCCGTTGCGTTGGTCTGTGTTATATTGTTTCTTGCCGTAGAGCGCATTCTCATGATGTAGTGAACCAGAGAGAATCAGCGCTATGTTCGAGCCGTGTTCTTGGTCGAAGATATAGGCATTCTTCGCGAAAGCCTCGTAGCGTTCGTTGGTAATGTCGATAAGGTAAGGGTTATCGTGGAAGGCGCAGTCCTCGTCATGATGCCCGATTTGCCCACCCTCACGATGTTCCTTCAATCCTTTTATCGCTGCTTGGAAGATATAGTTATCACTGACCCACGCCCAACGGTTCATCAGCGAACCCTGTCGCACCTTGGGCATATCAGCAAAGCCGTCGTCGTTCTCGTCGTGTACTTTGTCGAGTATCTCGTAGTGTCCCAACAATGCCGTGCTCCAACGGTCCGACAGATGCAGGTTCGCACCAAGGTTCGCCTCCAACTTGCCCTTTGTGTTATAATAGAGATTCGCGTCGGCAAAGGGTGTGGCCTGCGGTTTCTTAAACTCCACATTAATCTGCCCCGTGATGCTTTCGTAACCGTTCTTCACTGACGAGGCACCCTTCGACACCTGAATGCTCTGCATCCACGGCCCAGGGATATAGCCTAATGAATAGGGAGCCGCCGCACCACGATAGTTGGGAATATTTTCGGTGAGCATCTGCACGTAGGTTCCGCTTAGTCCCAATAGTTTGATTTGCTGAGCACCTGTCGCTGCATCGGCATAGTTCACATCCACAGAGGGATTGGTGGTAAAACTCTCACCGAGGTTACAGCATGCCGCCCGCAACAATTCCACGCTACCGATGAAGTCGGTATTGCCGAGGCCCTTCGTCTTAGCATGAGTCCCATGAGCCGACACACTTACCTCCTGCAACTGCTCTGCCCGCCAGACACTATCCGTGCTTTCGGTGACCTGTCCGTAAGCCCCCGAAGTAGTCAGCAGTGCGGCTATCATCCAGCCGAAGAATCTCTTGCTCATCATTTGGCTGCAAAGGTAGGTACTTTTTCTTTATCTTGCAGTTTCTTTGTCAAACGCTTAAACATGTTTAACTAAATCACGACAAATCCTTATCGACCATGGATGCTACACATGAGTCGGAACGGCATGACAAGTCAGGGTTTCCGGGCAATTCATTTTTGTTTTCCGATTGGATGAGTTAGTTTTGTATCATCACGCTCCAGAAGTGGAGACACCAGTCAGAATTATAACACATATTGCTTCTGATCTGCAAAAGTCTGCCCTAAATCCAGGGCAAGATTTTCTGGGGTCGGAATTATTTGCCCTGAATCTGAGGCACGTTTTTCCGAGGTCAGAATTATATGCCTGAGATCTGGGGCACGTTTTTCCGAGGTCGGAATAATTTCCCCCAGATTTGGGGCATATAAATGAAATCCCAAAATGGTCTGTTGCCCACAAATACTAATCTAAACTATTTCTGCTACGACTTCAATCTCAACTAATGCCCCTTTCGGCAATGTCTTGACGGCAACAGCAGAACGGGCGGGATATGGTTCTGTGAAGAAGTCGGCATAGACAGCATTCATATCTGCGAAATCGTTCATATCGGCCATGAATACCGTTGTCTTTACGACATTGCCCATCGTCAGCCCGGCTTCTTTGAGAATAGCCTGAACGTTGGTCAACGACTGGCGCGTCTGCTCCTTAATGCCTCCTTCAACGAAGTTTCCTGTAACTGGGTCAATGGGGATCTGGCCAGAGGTATATACAAGATCCCCTACTTTGATGCCCTGACTATATGGACCGATGGCAGCCGGAGCCTTTGTTGTACTGATTGCTTTCATAAACCTAATCTGTTTTTATCGGGTACAAAGGTACTGCTTTTCCGGCAAACTCTGCACTATGAAATGAATAAAAATGATTAAATCCCCAGACCTCCTTCAAAATGCCTTTCCACGGCCTTCGACTGCTGGACGCGGGAGTTGGGGGCAACATCGTGGGTCACCCAGATGTTACCGCCGATAACGGAGTCATGACCGATGGTGATACGGCCCAGGATGCTGGCATTGCTATAGATGGTGACATTGTCCTCGATGATGGGATGACGGGGTATGTTGAGCATGTTTCCGTCAGCGTCTTTCTTGAAACTCTTGGAACCCAGCGTCACACCCTGATAGAGCGTCACGTGACTGCCGATGATACAGGTCTCACCGATAACCACGCCTGTACCATGATCAATGGCAAAGTATTCGCCAATCTGCGCACCGGGATGGATGTCGATGCCCGTTTCTGAGTGTGCCAACTCGGTGATGATGCGTGGAATGACAGGCACCTGCAGTTCGTGTAGCTTATGAGCGATACGATAGTGGATCATGGCTTTCGTCACAGGATAGCTGAAGATAATCTCGCCATAGTTGATGGCAGCAGGGTCGTTGTCGAACATGGCCTGCACGTCAGTATAGAGCAACCGTTTGATTTCAGGCAGTGCATCAATCAGTTGCAATGCCAAGTCTCTGGCCTTATCCTGTACCTGCTGTCTCGTCGTGATGGCCTCGCTTTTCTCGCCAAACTGAAGGCCGTAGGATATCTGTCTTGCCAGTGTTTGAAGCAGCTCTTCCATGTGAACGCCAATGTTGTAAGAGCGGATGGTCTCATGGCATTGCCGCTTGTTGAAGTAGTCAGGAAAGATGATGCTTTTCACCAGATTGATGATTTTCTTCACCTGTTCCACAGAGGGCAGTGATGCTTCCGTCTGTGGCATCATACGTGTTTCCTGTTCCGTCTGGCGCGACAGTTGACGGACATTACGTTCGAGTATCTCTATAGTTTTTGTGTCCATAACATCTCCTGATTATAGATGTACTTCTTTGTCCACGACTTCGCCATTCAGGATCTTGAAGGAGTTCAGATGAACGCCCTCATGGAGCGAGAGGATGGCATAGCGGATGGTGGGATCGTTGGCCAAGCGCAGGTCCTCCTGCGAAGGACGCGAGGGCGAGGCTGGGTGACTGTGCCAGTTAGCGAGGATCTTTATGCCTTTACTTCGTGCGTATTTCAACGCGGCAAACTGATCCTTGGGTGCGAAGGAGAAATGTTCAGGGGAGTGGTCGATATTCTCCATCCAGTAGTTCTCCGTCACCACGTCACCTTCCTCTGAGGTAATGCCCAGCAGGTAACCGCACGTCTCATTCGGTGCGTCCTGCCGGGCTTGGCTGATCAATTTATCAATGATTTCTTGTGATATCTTCATCTTCAATGTTCAATCTTCAATGTTCAATGTTTCAAGTCGCACGCGGCCTGTTCGTAGTCTATCAAATGATCGATAGTGGGGTTGCTACCACAGATGGCGCATGAGTCGCGATGCTTCACGGGCACCGTACGGAACTGCATAGTTTTGGCGTCGAAAGTGAGCAGACGGTTTGTTAATAACTCGCCGATACCCGTAAAGTATTTCAATGTCTCAGCAGCCTGAATGGTGCCCAGCATACCTGCGATGGCACCCAAAACACCAGCCTGCGAACAGGTAGGTACAGCCCCAGCAGGAGGCGGTTCCTTGAACATACAACGGTAGCAGGCCGTGTCAGGCAGATGGGTAAACGTCTGCCCGTTGAAACGCAGGATACCACCATGTGAGAAAGGCTTGCCAGCCATCACACAGGCATCGTTGATAAGAAACTTTACGGGGAAATTGTCTGTACCGTCGACGATAAAGTCGTACTCCTTGATGATATCGAGCGCATTTGATGAGTCAAGGAACTCATAGTAGGTATCCACCTTCACATCAGGGTTGATGGCCTTGATCTTCTCTTCGGCACTCTTCACCTTTGGCACACCTATGTCCTTCGTGAAATGAATCACCTGGCGCTGCAGATTACTTAGGTCCACCACATCGGCATCCACGATACCAATGGTACCTATGCCCGCCGCAGCGAGGTAGAGCGATACCGGAGCCCCCAGTCCGCCAGCACCTACCACGAGCACACGTGCGTTCATTATCTTCTCTTGTCCCTCCACGCCGACATCCTGCAACAGGATGTGCCGCGAATAGCGCTGTATCTGTTCTTCAGTAAAGTCGATCATAACTTTTAACTTTTCACTCCTCATTTCTCACTTTATAGTTCCTCCTCCCATAAAATACAGGAAATCGACCTTGTCGCCTTCCTTCAGTTGAATACCATCCCAGTCGTTGGGGTCGGCGAACTCCTCGTTCACCTGCACGCTGACCATCTCGGGCTGTTGTACATCGTTCTGCTTAATCAGTTCACTTACATTGAGCGGTAGGCTTACTTCCTGCGCGTCTCCATTTACATAAATCTTTGCCATAATTGTTTGAGTTTGAATTCGGATGCAAAGGTACGGCGATTTCCCTGATACCACAATCCCACAGGGATGGTAAATCGCATACCATATCATGGGTATGCAAAATGCCACGAATAGGTGATTGTGGGAATGCCAAAACCGCCGTACCTTTGCAGCGTGATTCAATCACACTGCGAAGTCAGGCTGCACCTCGGCATAGAGCAAGTTCTCTGCGCTCGGTTTGCACTGACTTTGTCACCCAGACTCAAACGCATAAAATTATGGCAGAAAACAAGAAACTAAGCATCATCGCCTTCAGTGGCGATTTTGACAAACTGACAGCAGTATTTACATTAGGTACGGGCGCGGCTGCAGTGGGGTATGAGGTGAACATCTTCTTCACCTTCTGGGGCCTCGACGCCATCAAACAGAAACAGGGACGAAGCTTTACTGGCGGTAACTGGCTGACAAAGATCTTTGGCTTCATGATGGGTGGTCTGAAAGTCACTCCTACGAGCCGTTTCAACTTCCTCGGCGCTGGACCTAAGATCTTCCGCTACCTGATGCGTAAGAACAATGTGGCAACCCTCGAGGAACTCGTTGAGGCAGCCAAGGCCCTCGGCATCAACCTCTATGCCTGTGAGATGGCGATGCACGTACTCGGTCTCAAGAAAGAGGACTTTATCCCAGAGGTGAAGGATGTACTCGGCGTGGCTTCGTTCCTGAATCTCTCCGAAGGTGGACAGACATTATTTATTTAAATTGGTAAGGATATGGCAACAAAGGTTTTAGACATCACGAAGGAGCACTGCCCGATGACTTTCGTCAAGACAAAGATTGAACTGTCGAAACTACAGCCGGGCGACATCCTCGAAGTGCTGCTCGCTGAAGGCGAACCGCTCGATAACGTGCCTCGTAATGCCCGTGAGCAGGGCTATAACGTCATCAGCGTGGAACACGTGGAAGGAACCACACATCGAGTAACAATAAAGAAGTAAAAAAATATAAATATCAATCTCAAACATCAAAAATCAAAAACATTATGGCAGATTCTAATTTACAGCGCAGTGTGACCACTGCTACCGCCAGAAGACTGGCTACGACCACCAAGACCGCCCCACAGATGGGCAGTATCACTCCGAGACTATTGTTGAAACTCCTGCCCTGGGTGCAGGTCAGCGGCGGTACCTTCCGTGTGAACCGCACAAAAGTAGAACTTCGTAAGAACGACCGCCTGCCCATTCAGTATGTGAATGGCGTACCATCGTTCACGGCGAAGAATCTGAAGGCCATTCCGCTCTTTTCTGAATTCGACGATGAGATACTGCACCGCCTGGTGAGTTCGTTCGAAACCAAAGAGGTAGATGTCGATCAACTCTTCGTAGAGGAGGGTAAGGACAAGCAACGCTTCTTTATTGTGGCCAGCGGTCAGGCAGAGGTTGTCAGCAAAGGTCCTCACGGTGAAGACCTGCGGATCGCTCTTTTGGGCGATGGCGAATATTTTGGTGAGGCCGATTTGCTGGATGAGCAGGAATCAACAGTTTCCGTACGCGCCATTACCCCAACCGTATTCCTCGGCCTGAAACTGAAGGAACTAATCAAGTTTATCAAGGAAGTGCCCGATTTCCGCGAGACGTTCACCAAGGCCGTCGATAAGCAGTTGCGCCTGAAGGCATCGGTGAACGACAACGGCGAGAAGCATATTGACTTGGTGAGCGGTCACGAGGAGGACAATATCATCCCTGAGACCTACATCGATTACGAAGAGAATCCCACGGAGTATTCGCTGAATACGCTGCAGACGGTGGTCCGTGTGCATACTCGCGTCTCAGACCTTTATAATAATCCCTACAACCAGTTGGAGGAGCAGTTGCGCCTCTCTATCGAGAGCATCAAGGAGCGTCAGGAGTGGGAACTCATCAACAACAAACAGTTCGGACTGCTGGCTGCCGCCAACCCTGCCTACCGCATCACCACCCGTTATGGTGCGCCTACACCCGACGACCTCGACGAACTGCTGTCGCTGGTTTGGAAGGAGCCGGCCTTCTTCATCGCTAACCCACGAGCCATCGCTGCTTTCGAGCGCGAATGTACCTGGCGCGGCGTGCCCCCTGTAACCACCGATCTCTTCGGCACGAAGGTCATCTTATGGCGCGGCGTACCCCTGATTCCATCTGATAAGGTAGAGGTAGAAGGTCAGTATCTGACGGGTCGCGGTGTAGGCACCACGAAGATTATCCTCGTTCGCGTCGGTGAGAAGAACCAGGGTGTCATTGGTCTGCACCAGAGCGGTATCCCTGGCGAGATAGCCCCGTCGCTCTCTGCCCGATTGATGGGACTCGACAAGTTTGGCGTGGCCTCGTATCTGCTCACGAAGTACTTCTCGCTGGCAGCCCTCACCGACGATGCCATCGCCGTGCTCGAGAACGTAGAGGTGGGCTATTACCATGACTATCAGCACAGAAACAAGGTCGAGAAGTAATTAGAAATTAGTAATTATGATTACTCCTATAGATACAAATAGTATTAACGGCTACGGACTGGAGGATCCTGGGTTTGCATTGCTCAGGGAGGTGGCACAGAAGTACTGCCCTGAGGAACTGCAGGCGGAGCGGAAGGCGGTACTGCCAGACGAAAGCCTCAACCTTTCGGGGTTGGAAGCCGGCTTCATGCAACTTCTGGCTGGAGGCAGCGGCTATGGCGACCTTCCTTATCTTGGAGATACTGACGCCCAAACCTCATCGTTGCCAAAAGACGACGGCTTCGGCATCGGCATCCCTGAGACGCGGAAACTGCGCGACCTCCACTATGCAGAGTCCGACACGCTGAACTCGGAGCAAATCAAGAAGGACTTTCCGGTGCTCAACCAAAAGGTGAACGGCCACGACCTCGTGTGGTTGGACAATGGTGCGACGACACAGAAGCCGAATCAGGTGATTGATAAGATATCGGACTACTACCGTACGTACAACTCGAACATCCACCGTGGGGCGCACACGTTGGCAGCCCGTGCAACGGATGCCTACGAAGAGGCCCGCGAGAAGGTGCAGCGTTTCATCAATGCTGCCACCAGCGAGGAGATTATCTTCGTACGCGGAACCACCGAGGGCATCAACCTCGTGGCGCAGACCTACGGACGGCAGTTCCTGACACCTGGCGACGAGGTCATCGTCTCTGAACTCGACCACCATGCGAACATCGTACCCTGGCAGCGTGTTGCTCAGGAGAAAGGCGCTACATTGCGAGCCATCCCCACAGACCAGAACGGCGACCTGATTCTCTCAGAACTGGAACGGCTCATCACGCCACGCACGCGGTTTGTCAGTGTGGGTCATGTGAACAATACCTTCGGCACTATCAACGACGTGCAGCGTATCATCGACATCGCCCACGCACACCAGATTCCGGTGCTGATTGACGGCGCACAGTCGATAGCCCACACACCTGTAGATGTGCAAGCCCTTGGTGCAGACTTCTTCGTATTCAGCGGTCATAAGATCTATGGGCCTAATGGCATTGGTGTGGTGTATGGCCGCAAAGAACTCTTGGATAAGATGCAGCCTTGGCAGGGTGGCGGTAACATGATTAAGGACGTGACCATCGAGCGTACAGAATATAATGTACCGCCTGCCCGTTTCGAGGCTGGTACGCCCAACGTGGCCGATGCCATCGGACTGGGAGCAGCACTCGACTACGTGAGCCGTCTCGGCATCCGCAACATCGAGCATCACGAGCATCAGTTGACAGAATATGCACGAGAACAACTCGGACAGATTCCTGGTCTGACGCTCATCGGCAATCCGAAGAACCGTGTGTCAGTCGTGTCATTCGTGCTCGATGGCATCCCCGTCCCCGAAACAGGTACGTTATTAGATAAGGAGGGCATTGCAGTGCGTGCTGGTCACCACTGCGCCCAGCCCGCCCTCCGCGCACTGGGCTACGAGATGAGTGTCCGCCCCACCTTCGCCCTCTACAATACCCGCGAGGATGTGGACAAACTTGTGATTGCAGTAAAAAAGATAATCGGACGATAA
>Ga0310694_10002521_pt1 | contig 18703 bp, 27 predicted proteins | sample 174DNAGHGhighgp2_FD_203884 | JGI IMG/M metagenome (GOLD analysis project Ga0310694, IMG submission 203884) | Sheep rumen microbial communities from Palmerston North, Manawatu-Wanganui, New Zealand - 1742 DNA GHGhigh gp2 (v2) (version 2) | ecosystem: Host-associated > Mammals > Digestive system... | reverse complement strand
CTGTTTGGAAAACGCTGGAGGTGATTTCGTTGGGTGAACTCTCAAAACTCTTCAACAACTTCAATGATTCGCAACTGAAACATAATGTTGCACATGAGTTTGGACTGAATCACCACAAGTTTCTTTCCAGCTGGCTGGAAAGTCTGACCTCGCTCCGTAACCATTGTGCCCACCATGCAAGGGTATGGAATCGGGCATATCCACTGAAGCCAACTACGCCACAAGTAATGCCCAACAAGTGGATTACAAACTTCACATTCAGGGAAGAGTCGCTATATGCCCAACTCTGCTGTATTACATATTGGTTGAATGCCGTTGATACTAATAACACCTTCGTTGGTGATCTTAAAATGCTATTGCTTCGCAATCCGTCAATAGATTCAGCCATGATGGGATTCCCGTCAAACTGGCGACAGGAACCCCTTTGGCAGTTATAGAGTATACAGAATGATAAAAGTTCAGCATACCTCATTGCTTTTGACGATTCTGGGGTTACGGATAAGAAAACTAACTACTTCTTTATTCCTCCCAAAATTGCATTCAGCCCAAAACTGAACATCCTCATATTTCCCCGTCTTGCCTTTTATTTACGCGCTTTCTGCGTAAATCTTCCGAAAAGCGTTGATATATTCAACCTTTTTTCGTAACTTTGCCGCCATAAACAAGAAAATTGTGAATCATGGCACAGCTTATTTTGAACATCGAAGACACAAGTCTTATTCCAAGTTTGAAGCAGATCCTTGGAGCAATCACAGGAGTGACAATTGATAAGTTTGTCGCTGATGATACTGTTGCTGAGAAAGAAAAGCAATTCATTACAAATACAATCACCCAGGGCTACAAACAGGCTCAGGAAGGAAAGTTTGCTGGAAAGAATCTTTCTTCCCTTGATGATTTGGTTAAAGAATTGAGAACTGAGGCTGAATAATCTGTGGTAACATTCAACTATACCGAAGAATTCTATCGACAACTGAAACGCCTTGCCAAGCACTATCGCTCTTTGGCTGATGATCTTGACACACTGCAACATGACTTGATGAAGAATCCTGAAATAGGTGTATCTCTTGGTGGGGGTAAAAACCTGCTTACCATATATGACAAAAAGAAAATTGCCAATGTATCTGATAAATACATTGATGAACTTATTCGAAGCCTCAAATAACCTTATCATTTTCCTAACTCCTCCTTCAATTTTAAAATTTGCTGGTGCAACTCGTACTTTTTGCGGGTTTGCTTTTCTGTACGTGCTCGCTTTTCGAGGATTTCAATCTGGCGAAGTAACTTTTCTCGCTGCTCGCGTTTGACAATCTGTTCCTCGATAGATTCTTCTGCCTGAGCATCCAAACCACCAATAACAGCAACGATATTCTCCCATACTTCATCGAGCGATAAACCCGTCAAAGGTATCTCCGTTGATTCCGTTTCGTGCCAATCAGACTGCTGCAAGCGGGTATGAAACACGCACAACTCCGTTTGACCTTCATATTGCAAAGCATAGATAATCTGCTGAGGTATCAGTTTCTGGAGCAACAGGATGTTCTTAACATCATAATCCTGATGTTTCAAGGTGACTTGCAGCACATAGAAGCCTTTTATTTCCTGACCTTCTGCCAATGCAGGAACTGTGGCGGGAGAGATACGAGCCACCAATGCCATCTTGCTAATGTCAGCATCAAAGCGCTCACGTTCAGCCGTTTTCAGGTTGAACTTCTCAAACACAGCTTTCTTATAAAGCGGTCTATTGAGGACAGTGGCTTGTGGCAATCCGTACATAATTCTCAAATTCTCTAATTCTTGATTACTAAGAAACAGATTAATTCAAAATCGTCGAGGCCCACATAGTGCTCCTCAAACAGTTCGCCTACAAAGCCCTCTAAGAAACTATCTACATCTGACTGCTCCTTAACGGATATGATAGAATTGATGGCCTTGCTGAGCAAGTCAGAGTATTTGCCCATACGCAAGCCATCGCGCGTTTCCTTGTTGAACTGGGCGCATAGTTTGACATCAGGTTTAGTCATAGGCTTACAGAGTAAGCGCATCTTATCCAACAGGTCTTTAGGATGCAAATGATCAACCACCACTTCACCATCATCAGAGATATAAACCATATAGAAAGGATGCAACTGGTTCTTGTGGTCGATATTCACACCTGCCGTACGATTCTTCAGCACAAAGACTGTTCCTGCTGGTGCTTGAGATGAGGCAGGCACAACAGCATGAAGTCCGAAGGGCGTATGTTCCACATCATGATTACTATTCATATATTCCAGCAAATCTAGACGGAATTCATTCAGACCTAAATCCATGATGCTGACACCACTATTCATTTCCTCCAAATCAACAACATCTTCCTGCAAGCGTTCGAGTTGCTGACGGCGATACTCCAAATCATCTTTCTCATCTGTCGAGACCTTGCCACCATTACGGAAGTTGTGACTCTCGTCAATCACCACCAAGTCATAGTTACCCCAGTTCACTCGGTCTAAGTCCAAATCGTTACTGTATCCATGTTCTCTACTGAGGTCTGTGTGATAAAGAATGTCGTAGTTCAGACGGTCTTTTGCCAGTGGATTATTGACATAGTTCTGTCGATAGGTATTCCAGTTCTCATAGAGTTTCTTGGGACAGAGCACCAACACGGTTCTATTGCGACTCTCGAAATACTTGATGACAGCAAGTGCTGAGAATGTCTTACCCAAACCTACGCTATCAGCAAGAATACATCCGTTATATTTCTCCAGTTTATTGATAACAGCCAAAGCCGCATCTTTTTGGAAATTGTACAGCTTATTCCAAATGGCAGAATTCTTGAAACCAGTAGCTTCGTTGGGTAGTTCATCCTCGCTGATATCTTCCAAGAACTCATTAAAAATATTGTAGAGTGCAACGAAATAGAGGAAGTCGGGAGCATTCTCCTTATAGGCGTTACTGATGCTATCGATTACCTCGTCAGTTACCACTTGTAGGCGACTGCTATCATTCCATATCTGATTGAAGAGGTCAATATATGCCTGAGAGAATGGTGCTTCTGCCTTTTGAATCATCGTATAGGCATTGTTGCCTCGTTCGCAACCTAAGTCAACAGTAGTAAATCCATTAATAGGTGAGTAACTGGTTTCATCAAGATTAATGAATCCCATCATCTGCTCGTTAGTCTTGTTGGATTTAAAGCATGCTTTCTCACGAATCCATTCGGCACACTCACGGGCAATAGCTTTTTGAGTCAGTTCATTACGGAGTTTAACCTCGAACTCAGAACCATAAAGCGTTCGTTCACGATCCAAGCGAGGAATATAAAATTCACGCTGTTGCTTAGATATTTTTTCTGTGGTAAAGGTGGGAGAAGTGAAGATGAAACGCAATTCCTTGATGTCCTTCAAAGCCTCTTTCAGCTCTTGAAAGGCATAAATGGAGAAGCAGGAGGCCGCTATAGAAAGGCGACTTCCAGACTGTATCTGCGCTGTAAGGTCGTCGCGCAGTGTCTTATTGATATTGTTTATCAGTTCCACCTGTTACCGCACGATTGTTTTAGGGCAATCAGACTATATCTTCAGGCTTGCTTACAGGTAAACATCAAAAGACCTCAGGACACAAAAGAAGCGCGAAACATGGCTCTTCTCTTGCATCCTGTGGTCCTCGGATGTACCTGTAACGCTAAGATATAAGTCATGCCCGCGCTAAACGCACGGGCATCGGCTGACTTATTCAAGCGTTACATCTTTGAAATTTCCGAGGTTTCAGGATGCTCTGAATAAATAGCTGATGCTATTATTACCAACGAAAGTCATACCAGCCACCTCCACTGAGGCGATTCGCCGATACTTGAATGCAAAGGTACATATAAAATTTGTAATATTATAGTCTAAAGAGAAAAAAGTTTGGAAGATAAACAAAAAATGCCTTCTTTGCAACGTCAGTAACCAACTTGTCACTTTGTACCTTTAGGTCAAAGAACAATGGTTTTGACTATCCAGGCAGAATCCCAAGAGGATAAGACTATATCGACACTACTCCATTTAAAATTCTCTTTAGTTGGCTTCTTTTTTCATTATCTATCACTTTTCGTTGTAACTATCTAATATTCAATATAATAACATAGGTGATACTTATTTAAAAAGTATCACTAAATGAAGGATAAATGCAAGATTTTATGTAAAACGAACAAAAAAAGGATCGATGTTCTGAGTTGAAGAGATATGATTTAAAAAGTAAAACAAGTTGTTTTACTATCCGCAGATGGCTTTAGCAATGGTAAATAAATAGCTTCCTAGAAAGTAAAACAACTTGTTTTACTATGAGTGATAGTAGTGATACATTTATGAAAAGTATCACTTGGCATAAGAAACTGATATTAAGTATGTTAGAAGCAAAAGTGATAGATTTGTAAAAAATAATAATAACAGAAATAAATAATCACCCGCATCGTCTGTGGTTTCCTGTCTTTACTAATAATCATTTCAACAAAAGTTAAATCCCAAGGCAAGATGACATTGTTTTGGGATTTTTTGCGTATCTTCGCAACCAAATTTTAAAATCTATGATAAGTAATAATCTAAAATAATATGGATCGCAGTCAAGAAATCATCCGTACCAGTTGGATAGGTATTATAGCCAACGTGCTGTTGGCTGGCTTCAAGGCCGTAGTGGGTATTCTGGCCAGTAGTGTGGCTATCGTGATGGATGCCGTGAACAACCTGAGCGATGCGCTGTCAAGCGTCATCACCATCGTAGGCACAAAACTCTCCCAGCGTCCTGCAGACAGAAAACATCCCTTCGGCTTCGGACGCATAGAATACTTTAGCGCCATCATCATCGCCGTCATCGTGCTGTCGGCAGGTATCACCTCGCTCATCGAGTCAGTGAAGAAAATCTTCGACCCTACGGAACCGGAATATACCACGACGACGCTGGTAGTCATCGTGGTGGCTATTGTGGTGAAGCTCATCCTCGGCCAGTATGTGAAGAAGAAGGGCGAACAATTGAAGAGCGACGCGCTGATAGCCTCAGGCTCTGATGCCCTGTTCGATGCCGTTATCACGCTGGCAACGCTTGTCTCGGCGGGTGTTATGCTGCTGTGGGGCGTATCGCTCGATGGTATCCTTGGCGCCCTGATATCGGTTGTGATTATCAAGGCTGGTATCGAGATGCTAGCCTCGCCCGTCAACGAACTGCTGGGAACGAGCATCTCGGAAGACTTCGCCAAACAGATTCAGAAGGAGGTATCCGACTTTGAGGGCGTTCATGGTGTCTATGACCTCATCCTCCATAACTACGGCCCAGACGTGAAGATCGGTTCGCTGCACATCAACGTGTATGATACGATGTCAGCCTACGATATTCACGGCTTGACGCGACGGATCTCCACGCAGATGTACGAACGTCACGGCATCATCATGACTGTCGGCGTCTATGCCGTAGCTACTGGCGAGAACCGCCGAGCCGAGTTGCAATCGAAGGTGATGCAGACCATCGCCGCCCACAAGGATATTGTTCAGGTACACGGTTTCTATTATTCAGAAAAGGAGAATATGATTTCAGTCGATGTTGTTCCTGACATTTCCATTCACGACGACAAGGCTTTTGTTAGCCATCTCATCGACGAGATTCAGCCCTTGGTGCCTGGAATACACTTGGAAATAGTGATTGACCATAATTATAGCGAGTAAATTCCAATTTAACGAACTGACACAAATATGGATTTCAAGGATAAAGTAGTCGTCATAACAGCGCTCGACCCAAAGGTCGCTTCGCATCGCGAAGAACTTATTCGTAGTCAGCAGGGCGAACTGAATGCCGTGCTGATTTCCATGCCTACACTAAAGAGGCATTAAAGCCCAAGAAGACGATGGCAATCATCATGCCGTTCCTATATAGGTTGTTGGGAAAGGAGCGTCTATATAAGCTGATAGCAAAAGGTGAATACGATGCTGCTGTTGGCTATGAGCATCTGATTGCTGATTTCCCAGATGTCAGACGACAATCCTGATCAGGAGCGATACAGTTTTGAGATGGCAGAGGCGTTCAATCCGATAGCCCACGAGAAGCAATTTCTTGGCGAGTTGAAGGACATCCGTAAGGTTGCCGACAGTTTCGAGAAAAGAACATTCTCTTCTGGGAAATCAATAGAGAAGGAGAATCTATTGAAATCTGAGTGCAACTTTTTCCTCTCAATATACGTCTAACAGATAGAAACTTTTAAAAGATAACGATTATGATACTTTCAACCGCTCGGCGACGAAGGAGACGCTTGGCTCGTCCAAGAACCCCACAGATTGAAGGTCACAGTTTGACGATATGCCCGAAAAGATAGATTTATATATCAACGAGGCCAACGATTATGCCCGTGACATCAATGCGCCGACCTGGCATCCGCACGTCTCGGTCGTCCACTACGACGAGGTGGGTGAGATTCGTCATACATTAAACCGCTACAACGTCTATGGCCTGTTCCTGCAGCGGGAGTTCCCCGAGAACCTTACCTATGGCATCGGCCGCTACCATGAGGTCAGCGGCTCGCTACTGGCGCTATCGCCAGGGCAGATAGGTGGCAAGCCTGATGACGGCACGCGACGGCAGTATAGCGGATGGGTGCTGCTTTTCGATGCCCAGTTCATCCAAGGCTCGGAGATAGAGCGAAAGCTGGCCGACTATCATTTCTTCTCTTATAACACCAACGAGGCACTCTTCCTGACTGAGGAGGAAAAGGATGTGCTGGCAGGGCTGATGGCCAACTTGTACAAGGAGATACAGGCAGATGATAGCCAATATAATGGTCAGGATGATATTATCCGCGACTACATCCTGCTGATACTCGACTACTGCCGACGCTTCTACACCCGTCAGTTTAAGGAGATGACCACTGCGGGAGGCGACATCCTCAGCCGCTTCCAGCAGGTACTTATAGATTACTACAACAAGGGCCGTCAGCTGAAGGACGGACTTCCCAGCGTGAAATACTGCGCCAGCGAACTGTGTCTGTCGGCAGGCTATTTCGGCGACATCGTGCGTGAGGCTCTGGGCGAGAGTCCAAAAGACTACATCCGCGGCTTCATCATGATGCGGGCCAAGAACCTTCTTCTCAGTGGTATCGGCGTGACGCAGGTGTCAGAGCAACTGGGCTTTGAATACCCCAACCATTTCACCCGTTTTTTCAAGCAGATGACGGGGAAGACACCCTCTCGTTTCTTTGCTGAGCAACAACAAAAATAACGAATCCGTAAAAATGGTAGATTTATCCGCAATCTGTCTAACCGTGTTGCGGATTTTTCGTCGTACCTTTGCACCGGAATTTAGCATAGCGTATGAGACACCCATTTGCAAACCATCTGCTGCTGGCAGTCATGTCACTGCTTACTGCATCATGTGCCAGCGAGGACGTTCAGGCCCAGACAACATCATCGGATATGAAAATCAACATCACCATCGAGGGCAAGACCATGCCCGTCAACTTAGTGGACAACGAGGCTACACGAACACTCGTGGCAGCACTACAAGAGTCGCCCATCACCTATGAGGCCGATGATTACGGCGGCTTTGAGAAGGTGGGAGGTCTGGGACGCTCGCTGCCTACGAGCAACCAGCAGATAACCACCGAGGCTGGCGATGTCATTCTCTACAGCGGCAACCAGATAGTGCTGTTCTACGGCTCAAACTCGTGGAGCTATACCCGCCTCGGACGCATTGAGTATTCCAGTATAGACGAACTAAAATCGTTTCTGAAGGCTGGGCAAGGGCGTGTCAGCGTAAAGCTGTCTGTACCAGAGACCACTGGTATCAAGGCTGCTCCTGCATCAAGACAGGACGGGAAACTATATGCCTTGAATGGAACGGAGTTGAAAAAAGAGCCAATGAGGGGGATGTATATCAAAAACGGGAAAAAGTATATCAAATGAAAAAGACAATAATGATGGCTATGCTGCTTGGCGGGATGCTGGTAGCATGCACGGACAAGAAACAAACAACTGATAACGATATGGAACAGAAGTTACAATTAACACAGGAATGGGACAAGGTGTTCCCGCTGAGTGAGAAGGTGAATCACAAGAAAGTGACGTTTGAGACACAATACGGATTGACCTTGGCGGCCGACCTTTATACGCCAAAGGATGCCCAAGGTAAGTTGGCTGCTATTGCCGTTTCCGGTCCTTTCGGAGCCACCAAGGAGCAATCGAGTGGACTCTACGCCATGCGGATGGCTGAACGCGGATTTGTGGCTCTGGCTTTCGATCCTTCATATACCGGTGAGAGCAGCGGCGAGCCTCGTCGCACAGCCTCTCCCGACATCAACACCGAAGACTTCATGGCGGCTGTTGATTTCCTCTCCATGCAGGACAATGTGGATGCAGAGAAGATTGGCATCATCGGCATCTGCGGCTGGGGAGGAATCGCCCTCAATGCCGCCGCTGCTGATACCCGCATCAAGGCAACCGTTGCGAGTACGATGTACGACATGACACGTGTCAGCGGTAACGGCTATTATGACAGCGAGGATAAGGAGGAGTCACGTCATGCCGCACGCGAGGTACTTTCCAAACAGCGCCTCTCAGATCCAAAGGCAATGGCAGGTGGTGTCATCGACCCGCTGCCTGATGATGCGCCACAGTTTGTTAAGGACTACTACGATTATTACAAAACAGAAAGAGGCTATCATGCTCGCAGCGGCAACTCTAACGATGGCTGGCGCACTATCGGCACCCAGGCATATGCCAACAGCCGCTTCCTTTATTATATCAACGAGATTCGCTCTGCCGTCCTCGTGATGCATGGCGAGAAGGCCCACTCCCGCTACTTTGGCGAGGCCGCCTATCACTACATGGTTGATGGTAAGGCAAAGGGGTACAAGTTCGTTGGCGAACCCAATCCCAACCCAGAGAACAAGCAGCTGCTCATCATTCCTGGAGCCTCGCACTGCGACCTCTACGATGGCGGCTATACTGAACTCGTAGGTAAGGGCGAACCCAAGAACATGATTCCCTGGGATAAGCTGGCTGACTTCTTCGCTCATAACTTATAATCAGCGGTGATGACGATACAAGAATTTAGGGATTACATGGCATCGGGCAAACCCGTCGTTGGCGGTGGTGAAGTCCACATGATGTTCCATCAGCTGTCGCAGGAGGCACTGAAAATCACAGCCGAGATCAATGGCAAGTATCATACCCCAGAGGAACTGCACTCCCTGCTGGAGCAGCTTTGGGGGCGAGAGGTACCCAAGACGGTAGGCATGTTTCCTCCGTTTCATACCGATTGCGGCAAGAATACCATCGTTGGTGAACGGGTCTTCATCAACATGGGTTGTAAGTTCCAAGACCAAGGTGGCATCACCATCGACGAGGGTGCACTCATAGGTCACAACGTCGTGCTGGCAACCATCAACCACGACCTTGACCCTGCCAAGCGTCAGAGTATGTCGTATGCCCCCATCCACATCGGCAAGAATGTCTGGATTGGAGCCAACGCCACAGTACTGGCAGGCGTGACCATCGGTGATGGAGCCGTGGTTGCAGCTGGTGCTGTAGTCACGAAGGACGTTGAACCGAATACAATTGTTGGCGGTGTGCCAGCAAAGGTGATCAAGAAGATAGAAGTATAAGATATGAAAAAGGTAATTGTAATTTCTACGAGCCTTAGACGGGGGTCAAACAGTGACATGCTCGCCGACCAATTTGTGGAAGGAGCCAAGTCTGCAGGAAACGAAGTGGAGAAGATTTCTCTCGTTGGCAAGAATATCCAGTTCTGCAAGGGTTGTCTGGGTTGCCAAAAGTTAGGGCGTTGTGTCATCAATGATGATGTGAACGACATCATGGAAAAGGTGCTGAAGGCTGATGTCATCTGCTGGGCTACACCCATCTACTATTATGAGATGAGCGGTCAGATGAAGACCCTCATCGACCGCATGAACGGTATGTACGAACAGAATTATCAGTTCCGTGACGTCTATCTGCTGACAACTGCGGCAGAGGATGAAACCGAGACTCCGAAGCGTGCAGAGACAGGGTTGACTGGCTGGATAGACTGCTATCCCAAAAGCCGCCTGGCAGGAACGCTTTTCTGCGGAGGCGTGAATGATGCCCGTGAGATTGAAGGTAATCCGAAACTGCAGGAGGCTTTTGATTTAGGAAAGAGCATCAGCTAAGAAATGTGGATGATGAAACGGTAGAAGTTTCATCATCCTCATCAATGCCTTTGCGACTCTTGTGTTTCATCGTTATAGCCGAATAACTGTAGTTCCTCGTCGGTTACATCCATCAGTCGCTTGCAATTATCGGTTTGTTTGAGTAAGACTTTCACTCCTTGCTGCATGCCTTGCAAATAGAAATCATGCTGTTTCTTAATAAAACTGCAAAACGCTGCAGAGTGGAGCATCGATGCAGCAATCTCTGGAACGGACTTTGTTGGCTTATCAGCATAGACAACAGTCTTCATAAACATGTCAGTCAAATCGTTCTTTTCCGCTTCAAGTCTTTCCTGAAACTTGACCAAAAATCGTTTTGCAGAAAAACACTGACCAGCAAGTTCTATAAATTCGCTATTGTCTATACTTTTCCATGTTTCGATATTGCTACTGAAAATGGTTTCAGCGGTTTGATCATTAGGGCTAAACTGGAAAGAGAAAAAATTGCCAACAAACAGTTCCAGTGTATCTTCAGGAACAGTCTCCAGCATGTCTTTCGCAGCCAACACCTTCATGTTAATTGAGTCGACAGCCTGCAAATCTTTGGTTGTTTCCTCGAGGTCATCACAAAACACGTCGAGGTTATGAATAACCATTAACGCTGCCGTACGCTCCGTTGCCTTTTTCTCACGATTTTCTATCCAGGCAGAGGTACCAAAGGTAAGAATAATACCGATGATAGTACCCAGCGTACAACTAAGCGTCTGTTTCCAGAAATCAGATAATTTCCATTTTTTCATCATAAACAATCCTAATTCTAAGGTGCAAATTTACAAAATCTGCTGAAAATTCACTAACTTTGCAAGCAAAATTTGCGCTGTTATTACAAAAAAGTGGTGAGTACCAACTTTTAAGTGGTGAGCACCAACTTTTAAGTGGTGAGCACCAACTTTTAAGTGGTGAGTACCAACTTTCTAGTTTAAGAGAATAGGCTTATGATTGACCGGATTATTGACTATAACAAGACCTTCGTAGAACAGAAGGGCTACGAGAAGTATCTGACTCGACCGTCTCGACATCCCTACGGACTACAAACTATTATATATCATCGCTATCGGCTATCCAGACGAACAGCCCGAAGCCAAGCCCCGCGATGTCTCGAAGGTGAAGTACATTAAATAATTCACACTATGGACAGAAGAGATTTTATCAAGAAAGCCACGATGGCGGCTGCAGGAGCGGCTGTCGTATCGCCAGTATCAGCTATGATAAATACGGTGACTGGCAAAAAGTGCAAAGTACTTTTGGTCAACGGCAGCCCAAGAACCGATGGAAATACGTTTTGCTGTCTGCAAGAGATAGAAACGACGTTGCAGAAGCACGGCATCGAAACTGAAATCGTTCAGATTGGACGGAGCCCCGTCCGCATGTGCATCAACTGTGGTGGTTGTCATCAGCCCGGCAGCAAGGGTTGCGTGTTCGACGATGATCTCTGCGCTGTCATCACGGAGAAGATGGCCACTGCGGATGCACTCATCGTGGGTACTCCCGTCTACTATGGTCAGCCTAATGGTGGAATCCTCTCTCTGATGCAGCGTCTGTTCTTCTCCGCAGGCCATCTGGTACAGAACAAGCCTGCCGCGGCATTGGCAGTCTGTCGGCGAGGCGGTGCTACAGCCACACTCCAGACCATGAACATGATGTTTGAGATGATGAACATGCCCGTCGTCACTTCACAATATTGGAATATCGCCTACGGAGCAGGCAAGGGCGAGGTTAAGCTTGACACAGAGGGTATGCAGACCATGCGTACTCTGGCTACCAACATGGCTTTCCTGCTACAAAAGATTCATGCCGACGGCGATTCTGCTCCCAAGCGTGACGAACGTCCCCAATTCATGAACTTTATCAGATAGTCATTATGAAGGAGATTTGTGTTGTCATAACAATCATGATGATGACTCTGACGGGCTATTCGCAGGGGTTCCGCAATCCTGTATTGCCTGGTTTTCATGCCGACCCCTCAGTGTGTCGCGCTGGTGATGATTTTTATCTGGTGAACAGCACCTTCCAGTATTATCCTGGCGTGCCTGTCTTCCACAGTAAGGACCTGATTCATTGGGAACAGGTGGGTGCCTGTCTTACCCGCGACTCACAGGTCAAAATAGAAGGGATGGACGAGCAGACGGGCATCTATGCCCCCACCATCCGCTACCACGAGGGCCGATTCTACATGGTGACCACGGTGTTTCCCTCGCGCAAGCATTTCTATGTCTATACCGACAATCCCAATGGCGAATGGAGCGACCCCATCTACATTGATTTCTGCGTGGGCAGTTGTGATCCGACGCTGTTTTTCGACAACGGTAAATGCTATTTCCTGTGGAAGGAGGGCGACATCAAGATATGCGAGATTGACGTAAAGACCAGCAGGCAGCTTAGCGAGATTCATCATCTGGGTGTAGGTCTTGGAGGCCGCTATCCTGAAGGGCCACATATCTATAAGAAGGATGGCTATTACTATCTGTTGCTGGCAGAGGGCGGCACGGAGCACGGTCATCATGTGAATATCCTCCGCAGCAAAAGCCTGTTCGGTCCTTACGAGTCGAATCCTGCCAACCCGATTCTCTCGCATTTCAACATGAAGATGCAGAACAGCCCGATACAGGGACTGGGACATGCCGACCTGGTACAGGCTCCCGATGGTTCTTGGTGGATGATATGCCTCGGCTATCGCACCCACGGCTATCTGCAGCACGTGATGGGACGAGAGACTTTCCTTGCTCCTGTCAAATGGGAAGAGGGCGAATGGCCTGTTGTCAATGGCGACGGAACGCTTCAACTGGATATGCAATGCAAGACGCTGCCGCAAGTGCCAATGCCTTTGGAACCTACCAGAGACGAATTTGATGCCGATATGCTATCGCTCTATTGGAGTCATCTGAATATGCCTCAAAAGACCCACTATTCGCTGACAGCACGCAAGGGATGGCTTCGCATGATGACTTCTACCGTTACACTTGATGAGGTAGGAAATCCTACGTTCATCGGTCATCGCCAGTCGGAGGCTAACTTCACCGCCACCACCAAAGTAGATGTGTCAGGACTGAAGGAGGGTGGTGTGGCAGGCCTCACGGCTTATGCTGCCCACCACAATCATTACGACGTGCAGGTAGTAGCGCGAGACGGACAGCGCTACATTCAAGCTAAGATCCGCATCGGCGAGATGGAGCATATCGAGAAAGAGATTCCTTTAAACGAGAGTGTTGTCTATCTGCGCATCACTGCCGATCCGCAGTTCTATCATCTGCACTATTCAACGGACGGCGAGCAATTCACCCATCTTGCCCGCATGGACTACCGTTATCTGAGCACCGAGACCATCGGTGGCTTCTGTGGTGTGCATCTCGGCATCTTTGCCCACACGCTTTCAAGCGTCATCAGCCACGCCGATTTCGACTGGACAGAGCTGACAAACTAAATACTTGACGGCCAAGAGACGGAAAACGAACTGGTAGCTTTGGCTCAGAAGCTGAAAATTAAATATCCCAATACCCAGTTCTACACCAGCCATTGTACTGGTGATAAGGTCTTTGCTACGCTCAAAACAATCATGGGCAATAGACTTCATGCTTTTAGTTGTGGCACGACGATAACAATATGATAACGCCACTCACAGCAATGTAGGCATAGACGACGTAGCGGAAGATGCGGTTAGGGATGTGCTTGAACACATAAGCTCCCAAACTGGTACCGATAATAACTCCACCCAATCCGAAACAATAATCCGTCAATACGGTTGTAGTCAAGAAACCATTGTAGGCACGAACGATGGTCATCATTACATTGCCAATCAGGAAGTAGGTCTGAGCCATTGCCATATAGTATTCTTTCGTTGGCTCACTCTGGATGAAATAGAGCACTGCGGGCGGGCCCTGCATACCAAAGAAGCCTCCCATCAGTCCGCTCAGCGTACCAGCTCCCACCTGTACCCGTTTTGTCGTAGGCAGCTTGATCTTTTGACTAAAGGCTGCAAAATAGATACTGATTAAAATAAGCACCACACCAAGGATTTGTCTTAGGATGTGATCTTCAATACGTGTCAGGGCAAAAATGGCTATCGTTGAGACAATCATAAAAGTAAGCAGTATCGGCCATAGTCGATGCCAAGCCACATAGCTTCTCATCTTCCAGACGATGACAGCCGATGTGGTAATGGCCAGCAGACCAGATAGGGTAGTGGCCTCGCCGTATGTCGGAAGAAAAAACGGCAACATCGTCATAATGAAGATACCAAAGCCGAAGCCCGTGGTGCGCTGTACAAGGCTGGCTCCGATGCTAAGTAGAAATATGGCAATGACAAGGCTACTCATCTTAATAATTCCCAAAACTTCCTGCAAAGATAGCAATAATTCAGCAATTCTTGCTAAATTTGCAACAGAAGTTGCGAGAATGGGCAGCATCTCAGCAAAAAGCAAGCTATTTACAGAGAAGGAGACTGTACAGCCTTTGACGATTGACGACTTGGCCATCCAGGTCAGTAAGGATGAGAACCGTGAATTCTCCTTCACCAACAAACATTCGGCCTATTGGTATGGCAGGACTCATCAAGACCACTTCCGTGAGTGGTTTGCAGGATGGAATATTTCCACCCGTCGTGTTCTCTCAGACTATTCGCTGTCGATTGACGGCCGGCCGCTGCTGAGAGCCGAAGCAGATAGCACCACGGTGGCTCCAGACGGTATCGTCAGACAGTGGCCACAAGCCAAGGAACAGATGAGGATGATTGAATCCGTAAACCCTGCTGTTCTTGTGGATAGTGGTCTCATTGTCCTTCTAATTTTGAGTGCAAAGTTAGTGATTATTCCTCAGAAACTATACTATATGGCCGTATTTCCAACAATCTTTAAGTATCTCATGGGGGATTTCCCCTATTACGATTTAGGAAAAACCACCCCTCAGATTAGGCAAAATCCTTTTGAAATGCCGTGAAAAATGCCGTACTTTGCACCGTGAACATTTGAAGCCCCTTGATAAGGGGCTGGCGTAAGCCAGGGATTAATGACAATTTAAAATATAGGAGATAACGATATGAAGAAAACGATAGTGAGCACTAAGCGTTTGATGATCCTGGCAGTGATGATGGTCATGACTATCTCGGCCAACGCAATGAGCTATAACGCAGCAAAGCATGAGGCACTTTTCCTCTCATTATCTTTGCCTTACCAATTCAATGGCCTCCTTGCCCGTCAGATGCTCAATGTCGAAACGAATCATCAACATACGGGAAAGGCCGCTTTCTATTTCCTTTTGCAGACTTTCATCATTGTTCGGATTGTAGCGGTTGCCTAGCATGCGGGCCATTGCCAACTTCTCCGTTTCATCCTCGATGATATGGATTCTGCCAAAAGCAATCACGCTGCGGAAGAAGGTCGTGTATTTCTCTGGCTGAACATCATCCTTGTCGATGACACAGAAAGAAGCCTTGTCGCAGTTCCTGATGGCATCAACCTTGTGGCCAGCCAAAGCACTGTGGAAATACAGCTTTCGCTCATGATAGACATAGCTGATGGGAACGGCATACGGATAATCATTGTCACCCAGCAGTGCCAATGTGCCAGCTGTTGCATTCTTCAAAATACCAATACTCTCATCATCTGAAAGCAGTTGGCGCTTACGCCTCATTTCTCTAAATTCACTCATCCTATTCCTAACAGTTCTATTTCAAAGATAAGCGTTGAACCGCCAGGCCACTCTTTGTTTGCCTGAATATATGCTCGCTTACTCATAAACTATCATAAATATGGCTGCAAATATACGAAAAAATGGGGAATAATGAGTACCTTTGCAAATAAAAAACAGTAAAATGATGAAGTTAATAGCAATTCCGACACGTGATAGCATGGTGGACGACCACTTCGGTCACTGTGCCTATTATACCGTAGGCAGACAATTATATGTATATCGACTGCCTCTGGGTATCGGGTGGTTTTAAGGGGCATGGCTATTCCAACGACCTGCTTGACGAATGTATCAGAAACGGCATTCAACTCTGGTATCTTCCTTTCTCGGCAGATGCAGAAGCGCCCAGATTCAAGGAGTGTACCAGGCATCCGAAGATCGCAGAACGTGGATATGTGCTGTATTACACCAGCCAGTGCCCGTTTAATGCAAAGTATGTTCCAGTTCTTGAAGCCGTTGCAAAGGAACAGGGCGTCCCGTTCAGGGCCATTCATCTGCAGAGCAAGTCTGAGGCACAAAACACCCCCACGCCTATCACAACATACGCATTCTTCCGCGATGGTGAGTATCTGACTAATGAACAGATGTACGACAAGCGATTCCTGAAAGTGATAAATGATTAGAAGATTAATAAAGAACCAACAATATGAAGTACGTAAAACTTATTTTCCGCCTGCTTTTGGGAGCCTTTATGGTCTATGCAGGATTCAGTCATCTGACGTTCAACCGTCAGGAGTTTGTGGCACAGGTACCCACTTGGTTACAGTTCAGCCCTGCATTTACTGACTTTATCGTGCTGGCATCTGGCGTAGTAGAAATAGCCTTTGGCCTTGGCATCATCTTCCTTGTAAGTAAATGGAGAGCTATTGCAGGTGCTCTACTGGCACTCTTCTATGTGGCCATCTTCCCAGGTAACATCAACCAATATGTGAACCACATCGATGCCTTTGGTCTCAATACCGACAATCTGCGTCTCATCCGACTGTTCTTCCAGCCTGTGCTCATCTTCCTGGCATTGTGGACTACTGGCGGTTGGAAGTACTGGAAACTATGGGCTAAAGGTAAGTTTAAGGAATGATTGTATCCATGAAACATATTGCTTTTTTATTCATATTGACAGCCATGTTATTATGCTCATGTGGAGCCAATACCACAGCGAGCGAAATAACAGCAGAAATGGCTTACGAAGGAGTCAACAACTATTGCCATAGTGCGTATGACTGGAGTATAGCCAAAGAGAACCCCTCCATCATGTATGTTCAGATGGGAGAAGAGACCGATTCCGCCTATCAGGTGGTTTTCCGCAGTTATACAGGGGCATTCGTCAATTTCTATGTCGATAAGATAAGTGGTACAACGAGAATGGAAGAATATGTTCCTACCCTTGATGTCAGAAACGAGTCAGGAACTATTAATCTATTCGATTATTTAGAGAAGAAATGAAGAAGATAATAAACCCTTGGCGCAACCATCCTGAGTACAACTGCTTTGGCTGTTGTCCAGACAATCCCATCGGACTTCATCTGGAGTTCTATGAGGATGGCGACTATATCGTAAGTAAATGGCATCCGCAGCACAATTATCAGGGCTGGGTAAACACCATGCATGGCGGTATTGTTCAAAAAGGCTATTCCGACTACAGAACCAGAACTGACGATACGAGCAAAAGTCGCGAAGCAAGTCCGCAATCTGGTATATATCAACGCGGAGATTGTCAATTCGAAGGGAGAACTCTGTAACGAAGGCGAGGCCATCTATTTCCTGATGAATCAAGAGAAGGCCAAGGAAATGGGATTCTTACACTGTGAAGTCGAAGATGTTCAGACCCAATAAAATAAGTAATAATGAAGATAATAGACGACCAACTAATCAGTAACGTAGTGGAACAGGCGAAGCAGTCACCTCGTCTGCGCATGAACTACAATTTCCACGAGAGCCTTCAGGACAAGTGTCACCGTTTCCTCAATGCCTTGGAACCGGGTACATTTATCCCTGTGCATCACCATCCTGACAAGGACGAGACATTCGTAATCCTAAAGGGTAAGGTCAGAGTAACGACTTATAAGGATAACGGTAAGATACTAGCATCCTGCGTCATCAGTCAGGAGAGCGGGACCTATGGTGTTGATATTCCTAAGAACGTCTGGCATGGATTGGAGTGCCTTGAACCCAGTGTTCTCTTGGAGTGCAAAGCAGGTCCGTTTGTTGAACATGAGGTGGACGGGATTCTTGAAATCAAGAGCGGTAAAGACATCTTTCTTGCTGGAGGCTGCTTTTGGGGAACGGAGCATTACTTCAAGCAGATTGAGGGTGTGGTGGAGACGGAAGTGGGATTTGCCAACGGTCATACTGCCGACCCATCGTACAAGGAGGTTTATACAGACACGACGGGCTATGCTGAAACGGTACACGTGAAGTACAATCCCGATATAGTGAGCCTCGAATTCCTCTTGCAGATGTTCTTCAAGGCCATCGACCCCACAAGTCTCAACAAGCAGGGGCATGACGAAGGAACCCGCTACCGCACGGGCATCTACTATACCAGTGACGAGGATTTGCCTATCATCGAAAAGGTGCTTGCTGAGGAGCAGAAGAACTATCAGCAGCCTTTGGCAGTAGAAAAGCTTCCGTTGCAGAATTTCTATTCAGCAGAGGAGTATCATCAGGACTATCTTGACAAGAATCCAACGGGCTACTGTCATTTGCCAGAATCACTCTTCGAGTTTGCAAGAAAGGCAAAAGCTGCGAGTAAGCGAGAGCAAAGCTAAACTTGTTTAAGCTTTGCCGAGCGAAAGCAGTTTCGACAAAAAGTCAAAGAAAAGAAATGAGCATCGGGCAAGAACT
>Ga0310694_10002518_pt1 | contig 18710 bp, 24 predicted proteins | sample 174DNAGHGhighgp2_FD_203884 | JGI IMG/M metagenome (GOLD analysis project Ga0310694, IMG submission 203884) | Sheep rumen microbial communities from Palmerston North, Manawatu-Wanganui, New Zealand - 1742 DNA GHGhigh gp2 (v2) (version 2) | ecosystem: Host-associated > Mammals > Digestive system... | reverse complement strand
TGATTCCCTTGATCACGCCGATGATTACGGAAACCGTATTCCAGGACATCATTCCGATTTTGGATCGGCAGGGACTGGCGACGGTAACTCAAGCGATGCTCGTCACCAGCTTCACCATGGCCGCGTTATCCGTGGTGCGCTCAATCGCGGTAATGCGAATAACGACGCATATCGACATGGCCACGGAGGCGGCTCTTTGGGCAAGGCTCCTGACGCTGCCGACAAAATTTTTCCGCAAATTCATGGCCGGGGAGATGGCCAGCCGCATGAGGGGCATTGAGGCGGCGAAAGGAATCGTCAGCGGCGAATTTGCCGGGACGATCTTCAATTTCATTTTCTCCTTCTGGAGCATCTTCCTCATGTGCTATTACAGCGTTAAATTAGCGGCGGTGGCCGTAGCGGTCTGGTTCGTCTATGCCATCATAACAGCATTTATTTACAGGCGTGTCATCGGGTTCCAAAGGAAGTTGATCGATGCGGGAAACAAGTCGGCCGGATTGGTGCAGCAGATTTTCGCGGGGCTGGCCAAATTTCGCGTGCAAGGCGCGGAGGAGCAGGCCTATCACCTGTGGAGCAAAGTTTTCGGGGAAAGTTGGAAATGGAATCTCAAACTTCGCTGGCAGAGCAACTATAACACGATCATCGGCAGCATCCAGCCCTTTATTTTGAACATGAGCTTATATTATATGGCCGTGTACGGAATGCAGGAGATGGGTCCGAACGGCGAAATGGTGACGGGCATCGGCTACGCGCAGTTTCTGGCTTTCTCGGCGGCATTCACCAGCTTTAACGGGACACTGGGCGCGATTGTCCCCCTTATCGGCCAATTCTTCGCCATTCAACCTCACATCGAGAATTTAAGGCCGATTATGAACGAAGTCCCCGAAAGCTTCGGGGAGAAAAACGACGCGGGAGTTTTGTCCGGCGTGGTGGAGGTCAGTCACCTTTCTTTCGCTTACAACGAAGGGCGGGACGTGCTCCACGACCTCAACTTTAGGATCAAGGCCGGGGAGAATGTGGCCATCGTGGGAAAATCCGGCTGCGGAAAATCCACTTTGGTGCGGCTGCTCCTCGGTTTCGAGGAACCGCGTCAAGGCGCGATTTATCTGGACGGGCAGGACATGGCCGGGCTAAACCTGCCTTCGGTGCGGACGCAAATGGGCGTGGTGTTGCAAAACGGCCAACTGATGACGGGAGATATTTTTACCAACATCGTCGGGACGCTGCCCCTCACTCAGGACGACGCCTGGGAAGCCGCCGACGCGGCGGGAATTGCCGAAGATATTGCCGCGATGCCCATGGGAATGCAGACGATCATCAGCGAAGGCAGTACGAACATTTCCGGCGGGCAGCGTCAGCGGATTATGATCGCCCGCGCCTTGGTGAACAAACCCGCGATCCTTATCTTCGACGAGGCCACCAGCGCGCTTGACAACCGCACCCAGGCCATTGTCACCGACAGTCTGAACAGGCTCAAGGCAACGCGCATTATCGTGGCGCATCGACTTTCCACGATCCGCGAGTGTGATCGCATCATCGTCATGGACGCGGGGCGCATCGTCGAAACCGGCAAGTTCGATGAGCTGGTGGCGCAAAACGGCATTTTTGCCGACTTGGTGCGGCGGCAGGTGGCGTAACGGAGGGAAACAATGAGAAACCGACAAAAATTCGCCCTTGCGCTGGGGATTGCGTGGGGGCTGGCGTGTTCCCCGGCCTTGGCCGCCGTGCCTTTGACCCTGGCCGACAGCGTTGAAATGGCCCTCGAACGGAACGAAGCCATAAGCATCGGCAAAAACGATGTCAGCAAGGCTCAGTGGACGCTGAAATATTACCGCCGGGGAAAGGCTCCGAAGATAACTTGGGCGTCGTCGGCCTCGCGGATCGGCGGCCGCGATTACGAAACCAACAACCTGAGGCACAATCTTTTGGGAGATGCGGCCAACGCGGCTTATAACAACCGCTTTATCAACGATTTCCGTTTGCAGATTCCCCTTTATAACCTCAACATGGATCGGCAGATAAAATCGAGCCGCTACGGCCTGAACGCGGCGGACTTGACTCTGGAGAACACCAAACAGACATTAAGGTTCCAGGTGATCAAAGGATATTATGACGTGCTCATGCGGCAAAACCAGATCAATGTTGCCCAAAGCGCAATAGATATGTCGTCGGAGCGTCTGCGCATGATCAAGGATCAATACGACGAAGGCACGGTGGCAAAATCGGATTTGCTCACCATGGAGGTCGAACTGGGCGATTATAAGCAACAGCTTAATACCGCCGTGGACAACAAAAAATCGGCCACCGAAACCCTTAAAAATTTGATCGGCCTGCCGGAAGGCACCCAGATCGAAACCAAGGACGATTTTTTTTATGAGCCTTTCGATCCGTCCCTGGAGGAATGTCTGACCTATGCGGCGGAGCACCGCCCCGATCTGGCGTCTGCGGCCTATAACGTGCAGAAGGCCAAGGCTGACCTGGCGGCGGCCAAAGCCACCAACGACCCCACCTTGAGCGGCACGGCTACGCAATATTACGACGGAAACGGCGGTTTCCAGCAGAACCATTCGGAAAACTGGAGCATTGGCTTAAATCTGAACTGGACGCTGTTTGACAGCAGCCAGAACTCGGCCAGAGTACACGGAGCCGAAGCCGATCTGAAATCCGCCGAAGCGCGGCTCAGCCAGATCGGGCGACAGGTAAATTTAGAGGTGGACAACGCTTATTCCCAGATGATCACGGCGCAGGAGAACCTGAAAATAACCAAACTCTCCGTGGAGCAGGCCGAGGAAAACAACTCCATCGCCCAGATTCGCTACGAAGAAGGCGTCGATACGATCATCAATCTGACCAACGCCCAGGAAAAACTGACCAGGGCGCGGACAAATTATTATAACGCCCTGTATTCCTACAATCTCGGAATGGCGACTTTACTAAAAGCTATGGGCGTCCCGGTGAATTTGGATGCCGCCAAATATGTGAATGCCGTTAAAGCGGGCAAATCTTCGCCGGAAGCGGTGCAAATCGCAAACACGATGGAATATTACCCTTTGCCGAAAGAGCCGTTGGAATACGCGTCAGAAGACTCAAAACCCGCCCAAACTGCCGCAGAACCGACGCAACCGACGGCCGCAGCCAAAGCCGGAACGACGGACGGAACGAAAGCCGAAACCGGCGCGACGGTGGCCGCCGAAATGGCGAACGGGGCGCGATGACGCGAGTAGCAGAAAAAAATCGGCATTTTCCTAATTTTTTTGAAAAAGTTTGCAGGATATCCGTCGTTTATGGAGAATTGAGCTTATAGAAAGGTGAGATGTGGCCGTTGGCCGCATCTTTTTTTTTGCCGATCGGCAGGTACGCTGACGACGAAAACGCCCACGGGATCACGGATATGATCCCATGGGCAAATTTTTTTATTTTCTTTGTCATAATTCATTGTCACCGGCATATATACAGACAGAAGGGCAAAACGAAAGCCCAAGAACAACAAATTTTTTCTAAAAGAAAAGGAGAATGATTAAAATGACCAAGAAATTCCAAAACACCGAAAGGATCAGCGACGTTGAATTGGATCGCGTATCCGGCGGCACGGTAGAAGAAATGTGGGATCTCACCAAGCGGATTATGGATGTTAATCCCGGTTTTCTCGGCAGATTTGGCAGCATCGCCTCGCGAGTAGCCGATGTCTTGCAAAACAAAACCGGCGTCGGCAAGATTAGCGCCCCCCTAAATATCCTCCTTGCCAATCAGGTAGCCGCTTACATGAAATGTGACGGCATCACCGCCGATATCAGCATCGGATTCGCCGGAACCGGCGCATTTGATCGCCCCAATAGGTACTCTTACAACGGACAGCGCATCACCCACGCTAAAGCCATGTCGCTCATCCAACCCGCTTAAAATTCGATTTTGAGAAAAGATTATTGTTTAACAAGAAAAGGAGAATGATTAAAATGTTGCAAAGAAACGCTATGAACCTGAATGAATTGGATTACGTTGCCGGCGGCACTATCAGCGAAACCGCCGACGACAGTTTTGAACTCTATGATCGCGGACTTTTGAAGGATCATTACAACGCAGCCGAAATGGCTGTTGAATGGAAAACATTAAGCGCAAAAGTGGACGACGCTTGGCGCAAGGCCGGAATTGACGTCATCACCAAGCCTTTCGGTGGCAACGTGTACAAACAAAACGGCAAAACCCTCACCCGCGACGAAGCCATGGAACATCTTAAGAAGAATTTCACGCAAGTTCCCTTGAATTGACAAAGCACGGCAAACGCCCCGCGATCACGCGATCGCGGGGCGTTTGTCATGCGGCTAGTCTGTCGGCGGCTCTATGGCCTGTGGTTGCGGCCGGTGCGAGAGGTAATTGTCGTACCAAACATATTCTTTGATCAAAGCCAAACGATCGCCGTTGAATATGAAGGTAGGGTTTACAAAATACACGCCGGTTTGCATCGTCTCGGCAAGAAATTCATGTTTGATCAGATCGGTAATGCCCCGCTGAAAAGTTCTAAGACTGAATTGTTGCTGTTGTTCTTCGTTGAGCATATCATAATTAAGCATTATGGTATCTTTTCCGAAACCTTCGTTGCTGATTATTCGGTCGTACATGACGATGAAAACTTTCATGCCCGCCGTAGAAAGGCCGGTCAAGGCTCTTATGCCGTCGGCGTAAACTTTTAGGAAATGAGTTTTATCGGTTTTTATCCGCGTGTAAAATCCTGTAACACCTTGAATTTCGCCTGTTTCCTTGGATATGATCAACTTTCGATCGTCGTCGCCCTGCGCTGTGATTACGCGAGTGCCTAAAACTGTTTGCATGGCAGTCTTTTTCAACCAAGGATTTTCTTTATATTTCCTTGTTTCCCTCCGATTTGACATAATATAAGCCAACTCCTTCTATTTTTTGGCGTATTAAATGACTTTTCTTGACAATTATAGCGACAAAATACCTTTAGATCAAGTCGCTATCAGTGAAAAAAATGTTTTTTTTTTGGCACAAATAAAGTCATTGCGACAGAACCTGTCGCAATAAACGACAAGGTCTGTCGCAATCGATCCCCTATTTTGGGGATTTACGGTCAATTTCCTATCTTAATCTCCCTATTGCGAGCCGCTAACCCACCGACAGCCACACGAAATGTACCGCCGGGGGAACGCCCCTCGCCGGGGAGGCAGGGGGAAAAATCTCTTGGGTCTGCGGCGGTTGTTACTGCGCGGCAGCTCGGAGATTTTTCCCCCGCCGACAGGGTTGGGGTTTGCGGCGGTTTGTTACGGGAGGTAGTCAAGGGCCGCTGACGCTTTCCGTAAAAAAAGTTTGGCCAAGAGCTGCATGGTCGCGGGGAAAACCATCCCGCTCCCTGCATCTCTAGGGCAAATTTTTTTTCCTCCACCCTTGACTACCTCCTGCGGCTTCGCGCGGGGGCGTCCGCCGGGGGAACGGGAGCGCGATCGGGCTTGTGACCTTGGGAACAAAAAAAATTAAAAAATTTTCGTTTTCTTTGTCATAATTCGCTGTCAGCGGCATATATACATACAGAAGGGCAAAACGAGAAGCCCGCAAAAGAGATAATAAACTTGAAAATAAAAAGGAGTAGATTAAAATGACCAAGAACTTCAAAAACACCGAAAGATTCAGCGAAGCCGAATTGGATAACGTCAATGGCGGAGCTCTCCCGGCCATAATTGTTGGCGGAGCTAAGATTTTGTGGCATGCGACCCTTGGCTACATTGCGGACAAGGCCATAGAAAAAGCAGCCCCCTACGTCGAAAAGTACGGTATGAAAGCCTTGGAAGGTTGCGAATCCTTAGCCAGAGGTCACAGAAGGCACCCCTACCACAACCTCCCAACGAACACTCAACATATTCCGAGTGACCCGTATATTTTTCAATCATTTGAGACTAATCGCGGCCCCGGTAAGCCCGGCCCCGGCGTAATTGATGCTTACTAATCCCGGCATTTGACATAACAACAAGCCCCGCGAACGAGCGTAATCGCGGGGCTTGTTTTAGTGGGCGAAAAATTTTTTCAAAATCTTTGTAATGGATTTTGTCTTCGATCGTACAAAGGACAGAAAGCGAACCGAAGCAGAGTTAACAAGAGAAGATAAGAAAAGGAGATGTTTAAAATGACCAAAATGATGGCTCTCAATAGGATGGACGATATGGAATTGGACAATGTGGTCGGCGGCACCGTAGCGGAACTGAAAGATTTAGTCAAGGCTTGCACCGATAACCCCCATATGAAATCATTCGTGGGTATTGCGATTCATCTTCCTCCGGCTACTCTGGCAGCTGCTTACGCGATGGAAAGTAAGCTCAGTGAAATGGGAATTGATGCCAACATCAGCGTGGGTGTCCTCGGCACGGGACTTTTCTCCAAGAATAACACCTATGTTGATCGTAAAACCGGTCGCAAACTCATGCACGAGGAAGTCGTAGAGCGTGTACGTAAATACTGATTGACACGACGACAAGGCTAAGAGTTCTCCGGAAAAATAAATCTGTTAAAACAAAAAAGGAGACGATTAAAATGACAACTGCAATAGAACTTAATAGGATGAGCGCCTTTGAATTGGATAGCGTAAACGGTGGCATTCTTCAACAAGACTATTTTGCGCGGGATAATATAATTCATTGGACAGCGTAGTCGGCGGAAACCGCGACGAATTGGCACTCGACACCAAACTTTTTGCTGCAATGAACATATTTACCCCCTATGGTTTTGGATGAGATCACCGATAAAAACGTAAACACTGTCAAAGAAAAGGAGACTATTAAAATGACAACTTCGATGAAACTTAATAGGATGGACGCTTTTGAATTGGATCACGTAAACGGCGGTACTCTTACCGAAGTTAATCAGTTGGCAGACGCATTCGCCAAAAAAGGCGGCACGTTCGGAAGAATCGTAGCCGAAATACACAGCGCTTTAAGCGGTAAATCCGGAGTGGCCGGTCCTTTGAATATTGCGCTGAGAGAAGCCGTAGGCAAAGGATTAAAAGAAATTGGCATCTCCCATGATTTAAGCGTCGGCGTACTCGGCACCGGATTTATGTCCGATGACAACAAATATTCTTACCACGGCAAAAGCATCTCTCATGCCGACGTGCTCAAAATGATTGCGGCGGCGTGAGTTGACCGGGATTAGATTAAAAAGGCAAAATGAACCGCAAACGGTTCTTAGCATAAAATTAACTGTCAAAACAAAAAGGAGACGATTAAAATGACAACTTCGATGAAACTTAATAGGATGAATGATTTTGAATTGGACAGCGTGGTCGGCGGAAATCGCGACGAATTGGCTCTCGACACTCAGCTTTTCGCGGCAATGAATCGCTTCAAACCTATGGTCTTGGATGACATCACCGATAACAACGTGAACATTATTGCCTCCAAAATAAATGTGCTTTACAAAAAATTGGGTATTACGGTAAAATATAATGACTTCGGCGCCAGCTCCTACAGCTACCGAGGAAGAGGCATTGATCGGAATGAAGCCGTGAAAATCGCGCTGAACAACGCCGGGTACCATGATCTCGATCCCGCGCCGTTCCAGATTCCCTGACACGGCCGTTAAACAGACAAGCGAGTGGGAACACCTCCGCGCTTTGAGACTAAAAGGAGACGACTGAAATGAACGATAACAAATTGACCATGGAGCAGCTTGACGGCGTAGTCGGCGGCACTTATCTTGAGAGCGCGGACGATGCCAAAAAGTTCAAGGAAATCGGCATCAACTTGTACGACGGAGATATTTTAGGCGTTCCCGTTCTTCAGAGTCCCGAGTTTGCCAAGCTGAGAGAGGCCTTCAACAAGTTTGGCGTAACCATCAAGGATAACGGCGGTCTTCTCAACGCCAACCAGTATTTTATCAACGGCAAGCTGGTTTCCCGTGAAGAGGCTTGGAAGTACATCAACGCCCAGGCCAAGAAATAACCGAAACCAAACTCACCGAAACGACGCGGATAACCTTCGCGCCGTTTCAAATTCCCCAACGAAACATAAAAAGCAACACGGCGACAGCCCCGCGATCAAGCTTGATCGCGGGGCTGTCGCCGTGTTTGTCGGCGGAAAACAAGCGATACTTCACCCGCGATTGAATGAGACGTAAGCCCTGTCCTAAAATACAAACATCGGTACCGAAGAATTTCGCTTGCATTCTTGTAAGGAGGAATCGAAAAGATGGCAACGATCAAAGACAGCGCAACCAGCCTCAAAATCCGCGTGGCTACCGGCATCACCGACGAGGGCAAAACCACCTTCGCCGATCGCACCTTGAGCAACCTCAATCCCGAGCTTACCGATGACCAGTTTTTTAATATTGGCATGAAGTTCTCGAACTTGCAGAGCCGCACTTTGGGCGCGATTATTCGCACCACTACCGACGTTTTCGATGTAAACTGATAAGGGGGTTTTTGTTTATGGCTGCAGTGCAAACCTTGAAAATGACCTATCTGATGGAAGACGACACCAATCTTACCATCAATCTCAAAGAGCCTAAAAACGGTCTTACCGCCGCGCAGGTGAACACTTTCGCCTCGGCGATCATTTCCGACGAGGCCATTGTCAGAAATCACAGCTATCCCGTGCGTTTGAAAGACGCGTACATTCAATCCGTCGAACGCACCGAACTGGCAAGCTGAGGGCGTGATACCCTTGGAAGATGCCTTTGTCGCCGTTCTGTCGGGAGTCGGTTTTCCGGCCGCCGTGTCTTTCTATTTGCTCGTCAAGGTTACAAACAGCCTTGACGAGCTGACCCGAGCCATCACTCGCCTTGATGCTCGCATGAAAGAGCGCTCCTTCCCGCATTTCAAACATAAGCATCGTGACAGAAATAATTTTTCGCTAGCTAAATAGCCCGCTTGGTCAAAAAATTACGGTCGCGGAAAAAAAGTCCGTTTCGGAAGGATAAAAGCAAATAAAGAAGCCGTCGGAGAATGATCCGGCGGCTTCTTTATTTATTTATTGGCATCAGTCGCGCGAAAATATTCTTTGCCACCAGGAGCGATTTCTTTCGCGATTCAGCTTTTCTTGCAGTTGAGATCGTTCCGCTTTTAGGTCGGCTTGGTATTGAAGCGCGTCGAGGGCTTTTTTCTTGAGTCTTTCCTCCGATTCTTTCAGTTTGGAAATCTGTTCGGCTTGGGCGCGAACCCTTTCCCGTAAAGTTCCGAGTTCCGCCTGTTGATTGGAATTGCGCCTTTCGGTTTCCACCAAAGATAAAGCCGTTTGGGTAAGCTCGGCCATGGTGGCCGTAAGTTTTGTCTGTAGACTGTCAACAATTAACAATAAATCTTTATTGTCATTGTCGTTATCGTATATTTCTCCCAAATGTTCGCTGTCGGTCATGATCGCTGCGGGCAATTTTTTCATGTTTTCGATAATTCTGATGGCTTCGCCGTCGTATGCCCAGCGCCCCTGTATTTTAATCACATGAACGCCGTCAATATTTATTTCGTCCAAATGCTTGCGGGTAAATTCCGCCATTGCTTGCGCCGATATATTAAAATGACTGGCGGCTTCTCTTAAATCCATTGTTCGTTCACACCTCAAAAATGACTTAATACGGGGTTAAAGGCGCTTTCGGTTTATTACGGATAAAAAACATTCTTAAACTTTTTGGTCAAAAAACGGTCAAAATTTTTTGTTACAGTAAATATTTACGGTCATCAATCAATTTTTTCATTGAAGGACAGGAACAACGCTTTTTTTGCTATTCTGCCCAGGGGCGAATCGGGATTGTCGATAACTATTTGATGCAGGCTTTCCGGGTCCGGTTTCTCAAAACGCGGGTCAACAGGAAAAGGCGCGGGAGCGGGCTGAGCGGGCTTTTTCCCGGTGGCTGCGGCGATGTTGCGATTATTGCGCTCAACTTCGCGTTTCCATTCCTCGCGTCTTACGCGGTTTACTTCCTCCGATTGGCCGTAATAATCTTCTTCGATGGCCTTGCGGATGTAAGCGGCCTTGTTGGCCACCGTGCCGTTTCTGATGTATTTCATGGCAATAGCGAAGGATTCCTCCGCATTTTCGAGCGTGGCGAGCCGTTTGGCTACCCGTCCATGAATGCCGAATCTTTTCAGCCGTTCGACCAAATCTCTCGCGTCGGTTTCTTCCGAAATTTTTGAAGATTTTTCTTCGCTCTCGTTTGCCTCTTTGACTTTCGGCAAAGCCATTCTAAATTTAAATCCGGTGACTTTGTTGTATTTTCCCCGCAAAAGTTCGTAATTGGGAAAAATATGGAACTCCGTCTTTTCATTAATCTCCTTAATCGGATAATCAAGCACAATGCGCCGAAAATTATCAATCCTATCGGCATAAGCATTTTCCGGCACGTTCAGAGAAAATCTCAGATCATCAATGCTCAGTGTTCTTTCGATAATACCTTTTTTTGCTTTCCCTTGATATTGCAACATGAGATCAAGCAGAACTAGAGCGTATGAAGAAGATAGTTGAAAAGCTGCTTTTAGCTGTAGTTTTGTATAATTACCAAATTCCAAAGCTAACAAAAATTCTCTCATGGTTTCGGAAAATTTCAGCGTCAAACCTTTCCTTTCTTCCCATTCCATGGATTCAAAAATAACGAACTCTTTACTTCTTTCATGATTTCCAATTTTTATGGGTTTCCACAATTCTTTTTTTATTACTTCAACTTTTTGACGATATTTTGTCCAATTAGTTTCTCTAACTACTTTTTGTAATTCGCTCACGCTAATAAAAAAATTACTGAACTCTTTGGTACAAAAAGCGGTATCTTGCGATAAACGCGGCCTAATGTCGGCAACGGCCATTCTAACTATGCGTTGAGCGGCAATACTGTAATCTTTTCTCGCCGTCAGAAAATCATTGTGTTCATAAATTGTGACATCTTTTTTGGGGAGCTTGTTTTTAGAATTATCCACACTATTCACACCCTTCAAAAATATCCCTTCATTTGCCCTTGGCTATTTTACTATGTTCCCTATATGTTGTCAATGGTATATAGGGGAAAAATGAGATTTTTTCAATGGCAAAAGCAGGAAGGTTTTGCAAAAAATCGAATGGCAAAAGCAGGGAACGACGAATTTTTTCAATGGCAAAAGCAGGGAACGACACCTCGCGAAGCCAGAAAACAAGCGGCTTCGCGCCGCCGAAAGATCAAAGATCGAAAGATCTTTAAAGATCATCAAAGATCGGCGGCAAAACTCAAGAAAAAGTCTGAATCCCATAATGGAGATGATAACCAACTCTCACTCAAAACCGAAAGTAAGCGGCTTCACGGCATATTAACAAACGCATGATTGACTTCTCTGAACCGCAACATTCAAAAAACGAACCGATTTTCCTTGGGGCTCTGCCCCAAACCCCGCTGGGGTCTTGACCCCAGACCCCTTTTGATCTCACCTCGATGATCACTTTAGAAAATTCTGAAAATTATCCCGATTCTCTGTAATGACTCTTTCTTTGCGGCGTATAAAGTAACAAGAAGATGATTTTTCTTAAGAGGGGAGGAAAAGACAATGAGAACCTACTATTTCAGCTATTTCTGGAACGACTTGAGATACAAGCACTCAAGGAAACGCGCCAGAGTGATGGCCAAAAGGCTCGTCGGCGAAAAATGACAAAACAAAAAATGATGAGAAAGCCAAAGATCAAGCCGATCATTGGTTTTCTTTTTTTTTGAGAAAGCGCTAAGATCTCAGATCTCTCGATGCTGTCGATGCTTGCAGAAGGTAAACTTTTTGACCGACCGATTTTTCCGACGGAGAAATCTGCCCTCAAGGCCTGTTTTGATACACAAAGACGGCTAAACACCTTTTGAAAGGCAAAAGCCCCGTGATCTCAGCTTGGATCGCGGGGCTTGTCTTTTTCTGAAATATTGGGTCATTTCAAGATCAGATCGCAATGCGCCGATCCGACATCGACCAATCGAGCAGGCTCGACGTTGGAATATATCCCGGTACGAACCTCGTACATTTTCAGGTTATCCGAATTTTCCTCCATCATGGTGGCATAGTAGTTCCGGAAAAAACCGCGGATTTTCTTGATCATGACAATCGCTCCCTTTCTTTGCATAACATTTAACTCTCTATATCTATATACGCCGCAGCGGGCGAATTATGACAGCAATTTGAAAAAATTTTTTAAGAAAAATGAAAATATCGGTAATGATCCGCGAAATCCGTCGTATAAAGGGGCAGATGTGAAAGTCGCGCTTTCCGTGAAAAGTGTCAGAAACATCCTGTGATTACGCGCCTGTTGGCGAGCCGACGGGAGCAAGGTAACAATTAAAAACGGCTGTAGGCGGCCGGAAACGGCCTGTAAGGGCCATCAAACGGAAAAGACGATGTAATAGTCGCATGATCCGAGAAAGGGGGCTTAAACGGCCTGTAAAGCGCCTTAGCGTTTGAGAGGGAATAAGGCGATTAAAATGACCGGCGAGGCAACTTAGAAATTCGCGCCGCTTGACGCTCGGATCGTGACGGGGCTATAATTTTCCGCAAAGGACGAGCCAAACGGCGCAGAGTATAAATTTAGCGTCTTAGACAGCGTAGAATGGAGCGATTTAACCATGAAAAAGAATTTTGAGTACAAACTGACCGACGAGCAAATGGGCGAAGTGGTGGGCGGCTCTTGGATAGAGAGCTACGCCATTGACCTGAAAAACGCCTACGAGCGCAAACTCCCCGGTTTCGAGAAAATGAACCCGCTCGACGGCGATACCGCGGTTTATTGCCTCAAGAACTGGGATACCGTGGTCGGACAGCTCAAAACCATGTTCGCCGGCTACGGAATTGAGATGACCTACATGGGCAAGCCCACCGAGAAGAATGTTTACACCTACAAAGGCAAAAATATTACCATCGATCGGGCTTGGGAAATCATCGACGGCAAGTAAAAAGCATAACTGTAAATAATTAGTGGCCTTCTTTGGACGAAAAATCCGAAGAAGGCCACTAATTATAATAAATATAATCTGTTATACGTCATTTTTGTAAAAAATCAAAAAAACTAACGCAAGTGCTTTCATAAAGTGACAAAACTATCGTTTATTGATAGGATCGAAAGTCCTTTCGACGCCTTTCGAGGAAAAAATTTTAAATTGGGCGAAAAAATAAATATTTGGGTCAGGAAAGCAATTTTGCTCCCAAAACGGCAAAAACAGGAAAGAAATTTAGGGAAAACAGGAAATTTTGTTAATCTATGCCCATTTAGTTGGCCGGTTCTTTTTTATTGACTCTCAAATAATTTTGAAAATCAAACTTTCCTATGATTATGAGCAAAATTTTTAACTCCATTCCCGTTAAATCCTGTTTTGCAAGCCATGTCAGACCATCTTGAAATGATGCCGACCAGTATGCCTACTTTGGGAAATGGGATTTTCACGGCAGGTTGATATAGTAAAAATAATCGGTAAAATCAATCGGATTTGATAAAAATTAAAGCCTTGTTTCTACATAAACGAGGAGAAATCGTCCTTCGCCTTTATCGGACGCACAAAAAAACCGCACCCCATTCGGTGCGGTTCCTTGCTACGCATATTATAATAGCGCAGTGACGGATAAATGTCAAGCGATTTGACAAAATTTTTTTCGGATTCGTCATTTTTGCCCTGCGTTGTCGGTTACAATGCAGTGAATCAGCCAACTTCCGCCTTTGTATTCCGGGTGAGTGTGTCCTTCGGCGTAGCTCAAATTTGCCTTTACCCGCGACAAGCCATAGCGTTTCAGGAGTTTCTGCACCATTTTTATCGACAGTTTCCAGCGATTTGCGTCCATCATTCGCGCCGCCAGTTGCGCCGCCTCGCTCATAACGGGCTTATTGGCGGGCGCAGCTTCGCTCTGAGGCGGTTTATTTGCGGTGCTTGCGACGGCAGTATTTACTTTCGGCGCTTCCGGCGGTTTTGGCGGCGTTATTCGCTCCGTGGGGTTGGAATTGCCTGTAACGGGCTTATTGGCGGGCATAGCTTCGCTCTGAGGCGGTTTATTTGCGGTGCTTGCGACGGCAGTATTTACTTTCGGCACTTCCGGCGGTTTTGGCGGCGGCGCGACGGGAGAAGTTGCGGCCGGAGCCGTCGAAGCCGCCGTTTTGGTTTCGCTCTCGATTGTTTTCGGTTCGAGGGAACTTATTTCTTCATCGGATTCCGAAAGAGGTTTATGGGAAATAGTCACTATCTCCGAATTTTTGGAAGTGACTACGAAGCGCAAAATGCTATATGTTCTTCCGGTCTTTATGTATTTATGAAAAATTTGTAAGTCGGATTGTTCGTTTAATTCCCTAATCGCCGGTTCGATGATCCTGTCTTTAATGTTGCTGAATTGCTTGTAAGTTTCTCCAAGCTGGAAAATCTCTCTGATGAAATCAAGCTCTAAATCGAAGGCCTGACCTTTCGGCCCTTTTTGAAAAATAAAATAGAATCTGGCCGAATATTCGCGCTTGAATTTCATCAGCGGCGCGGCGGGAGTGGAAAAATAAGTGGTCTTCAGTTGCAGAAAATCGCGTTTCAGTCTTTGATCCAAGCAATATTCAATCAGTCCGCCGCCCAGATATTCCGCCGACTGTAACCAGTGGGTGACGTACCATTTTCCGTCGTCGTTTTGAAGTTGCAACGTCCGCGACATCAGTTTGACCAGAGCTTGATGGATGCGTTTATATTTATCGTTGCCGCTGAGGCCGCAAAACTCCGCAATATCGACCACGCGAACGCGAACGGGCTTAAACTCTTGGGCATCGTCCTCAATCTGCGAACATATGGCGATAAGCATTCGTTGCTCAAACGTGCTCAGGTGATAACGCGCCGTTACGAGCCTTTGCGACTGTTTTAAATTGCGACTGCGATCTATTGTCATAACTTCCGGCATAAAAAATTCACTCCCATCAACGGAGTTAAGTTTAACAAAAACTACATACGGATTCAAGGTAGTTTTACAGGCGGAAAATATCCAGATCGGCGGGGGTATTTTTATAGTTAATGCGCGTCATGCCGCTTGCAAAGCCGCACAAAGCCCAAAATTACAAATAGGCTGTTTTTATTTTTTTAAGGAATTTAATTATGGCACACCGCGCCTCGGCAAGGCCAAACAAGCGACTGTCATCCACAGAGCAAACTGCGAACACACCGCCGGGGAACGACGAACAGCCCTGCAATCGTGCGTTGCGATCGCGGGGCTGTTTGTTCGCTATTTTCATACATTATGAGGAACTTTCTTTATCCGGCGATATTTTCGCCTGTCGAATCGGCCAAAGCCTGTTTCTTTTCTTCGGCAAAACTTTTCTCCAGTTCACCGACCATTTTATCAAGAGATTGCTCAAATACTTTTTGATGCTTGCGGTTGCCATAATTTACATAACTTTCAATATTTCTACCGCTTAGATCATACTCTACCGTCATTCTAATGCTTTTAATATCACGCCAATCGCCGCGACCAAACAAATAAGGATTCAAGCGATACACACCCGTAGCAATTCGCTCCAAGAGATTGACCTTAGTTAGTTCCGATATAGCATTTTTTATGGTTTGCTTGCTTTTTATACCGATCTCTTCCATCATAAATTTTTTTTGTCCGGGATTCAGTGTGACACAATTCCCGCCGCGAGCATCGTTAGCATAATTGCAATTTTTTAGCAACCAAAACAATACTTTGCTTGTAGATTTAGGCAATCCGCACAAGTACAAAATATCTTCGAGATACAGCTTGATATAGGCCGGTTCACCGTCATAGTGGTAGTCTATATTTTGTGTTTTTTTCAAGGTTTTGCCGGTTTGATTGTCAACGATTTCGCTGGTATAGGATTTTTTTATGGTTGGCATGGTATCCACTCCGTTTGAACAAAAAACAGTACTAAACAGCCAATAATTTAAGTACCTTTTGGATTTTACGAAAAAAAACAGTACTTAATTTCTCGGTACTGATATTATAATAATTAAGGTACTTATTGTCAATAAATAATAGTACTTTTTTCTGAAAAAAATATAGTACTAGTAGTACTGAAATAGAGTACCAACGGTACTGATATAGAGTACTAGTAGTACCGAAATAGAGTACCATTGGTACTGATATAGAGTACCTTTTAGGGGCGTGAATGGCTTGAATACTGGCTTCGCGAGGCGTCCAGATTGTTTTGTATCTCATTTCAAAAACCTTGCTTAGAAGAGCTATTTTTTCGTGTGACAACCAGCCAACCGAACTTTTCTTTTCCCGCACTAACGTCTCGCCGCTAACCTACTGACAGCCCCGCGAAATGTACCGCAGGGGGAACGCCCCTCGCCGGGGAGGCAGGGGGAAAAATCTCTTGGGTTTGCGGCGGTTGTTACGTCGCGGCAACTCGGAGATTTTTCCCCCGCCGATAGGGTTGGGGTTTGCGGCGGTTGGATACGGGAGGAAGTCAAGGGCCGCTTACGCTTTCCGTAAAAAAAGTTTGGCCAAGAGCTGCATGGTCGCGGGGAAAAGCGTCCCGCTCCCTGCATCTCTAGGGCAAATTTTTTTTCCTCCACCCTTGACTCCCTCCTTCGGCTTCGCGCGGGGGCATCCGCCGGGGGAACGGCAAAACGCCCCGCGATCGTGCATTGCGATCGCGGGGCTGTTCGTTGTTTCCTTAGTCCCTGCCCAAAATCTCTCTAAGCTGTCCCATGGCGCGGTGCAAAATAACGCCCACGTTGCTCGTCGTCATATCCAAGGTTTCGGCGATTTCTTTGTTGCTCATATCGCCCCAGAATTTCATTTCGTTGACACTCCCCCCGGCTTTAGCCGTAGGGAGTGTCAAATGGTCGCCGCCGGCAACAATCTGGTCAAGTCCGAAGATATTGACGATTAAAAAAACGATTTTTGACATCAAGCCCCGCGCCGTAATGCGCGGGGCTTTTGCCGTGGTAAGTGTCATCTCGCTTCTAAAATGTTGCCAATATATCGATTCAGCGTCATGTGTCGCGTGGCGGCCTCTAAGGACAGTTGACGGTGTAATTCCGGCGCAATGCGTATATTGAAATTTCCTTTGTATTCTTTTTCAGGCTGTTTGCCAATTTCCCGGCACAAATCTATATAATTATCAATGCTTTGGTGAAAAGAATTTTCCAATTCCCGCACGGAATCGCCGTGAAAATTGAGCGAGTCATTGATGCCGATAACTTCGCCGATCATGGTCTCATCTTCCTTGTCGTACGTAATTAACGCTCTATAACCTCTGTATTCCATGGTGGAAAGCATAAAATTTTTCACGGTCTGTCCTCCTGTTCTTCGTCATCGTCGTTGAAATAGCCGAGTTCATCGAGAAAATCACACACTTTTCGCATTTGATAGCGTTTAAGTTCTTTTGCGGGGTGTGGTCCGTCAAAGGTTAAAACCCGCTTGGTTTTGGTGTGAATGTACCGCAAGCCGGAGCCGCGCCCACCGCTTTTTTTCTCGCAGTCACATTGTGACATGAGCGCGTCTAAGTCATTTTCCGTCAGATTCTTGTTATACGGCTGTTCACGGAATTTTGCCTTTAGTTTCTTTTTATTGGACATGAGTCTGGAAACCTCTTTGTTACTGATTTTTGGTTGCATTATACATTATTCTTTATCTTATGGCAAGTCTTTTCTTTTGTTCAGACAAACATCAAGCCCCGCGCCGTAATGCGCGGGGCTTTTGCCGTGCGGCTATTCGTCGGCTTGCGGTTCGTTGTCCTTGCTCGCTTCGTTGGCGGCCTTTGCGGCCAGATAGTTGTCTAATTTTTGTTGATCATGCTCCCCCTTCACCGCGATTTGAGGGTTCATGATGAAACTTTTTTTGTTGCCGCTTCTTCCGGCGGGAACGAGTACATCAAGCTCCACCAGTTTTTTTATCAGAACCGCCGTAAAACCCCGCCCTTTAGGGCTGGGGATATAAGGCGGCGTAACTCGTTGGCAGTCAGTAACAATTCCACCACGAAATCTCATGAGCGGTATTGAAAACTTGACGTGCAATGTGCATAATTGTAGCAATTTCAAGAAAGGAAGTGGTTGAATGGAATACGTTAGCGGTTACAAATATCGACTTTGCCCCACAAATAAGCAAAAAAAGGCGATAAATCAAGTATTGGGATGCTATCGGTTTGTGTTCAATCACTTTCTTGCCGAGCGTTCGGATGCTTGGAAAAGTAACCAAGAATCCGTGACGTATCTAAAAACGGCTAAAATGCTAACGGAATTGAAGCATAATCCCAAATTTGTTTGGCTAAATTCCGTTGACAGCATGGCTTTACAAGAGGCTTTGAGGGATCTTGACCGTGCCTTTCAAAATTTCTTTGCCAAGCGTTCCGGCTATCCAAAATTCAAATCTAAACACAATCACAATCAATCTTACCGCACTCGCAATCAGTCCAAAGGAATCCGCATTGACGGAAACAAGGTCAAATTACCTAAAATTGGTTGGGTAAAATTCAAAAATTCAAGGGATTTTGACGGTCGAATCCTAAACGCTACCATTAGCAAGACCACTACGGGCAAATACTTCATTTCTTTGTGTGTGGAGCAGGATATAGCTCCCATGCTCAAGCGCAACCAGGGCGGCGAAGTGGGCATTGATGTCGGATTGAAGGCGTTTTACTCCGACAGTAACGGAAACACCGTCAATAATCCGCGTATTTTGGCAAAAATGTCAAAAAGATTGGCTAGAGAGCAAAGAAAACTCTCTCGTAAGGTAAAAGGGAGCAAAAACAGAGAAAAATCCCGCCTAAAAGTGGCTCGCGTCCATGAACGCATAGCAAATATTC
>Ga0310694_10002517_pt1 | contig 18711 bp, 10 predicted proteins | sample 174DNAGHGhighgp2_FD_203884 | JGI IMG/M metagenome (GOLD analysis project Ga0310694, IMG submission 203884) | Sheep rumen microbial communities from Palmerston North, Manawatu-Wanganui, New Zealand - 1742 DNA GHGhigh gp2 (v2) (version 2) | ecosystem: Host-associated > Mammals > Digestive system... | reverse complement strand
GGAGTCTCGTCCCGAGAGCCAGGAGTCCCGTCCTGAGTCCCAGGAGAGCAAGCCCGAGTCTCAGGAGTCCCGTCCCGAGAGCCAGGAGTCCCGTCCTGAGTCCCAGGAGAGCAAGCCCGAGTCTCAGGAGTCCCGTCCCGAGAGCCAGGAGTCCCGTCCTGAGTCCCAGGAGTCCCGTCCTGAATCTCAGGAGAGCAAGCCCGAGGACAGCAACAGCAAGCCCGAGTCCCAGGACAGTGGCACAGAGGACAGCAACTCTAACCCGTGCCCAGACGAGGAGCGGCTGAGGGCCGAGTGTGAGCAGCTTAAAGCCCTGAACCCGGCTTCACGGGCCAAGTGGTTGTCTGACGAGTGCCGCTGCAAGACGTCGTGCCGTGCCGATTACAAGGCGAAGGCGGCGTGCGAAGACGATCCGCCGAAGGGGCTCGGCTGGCGGTGGCGCACTGACGGCAACTATAATTGCTGGTGCGCCCCACGCTGTGAGGGCTGGACTGCCGAGTACGATCCGAACGGTGCTATCACCTACAGCGACTGGGAGAAATGCTGTTTCGACAACGGCGGTCGGTATATCACGTTTGGCGTTGGCACTCCGACGCGGTGTGTTCTGCCGGAGACCTCTGCCAGCACCACGCCCGGGGACAGCACTACTCCAGGAGACAGCACCACGCCTGGGGACAGCACTACTCCAGGAGACAGCACCACGCCTGGGGACAGCACTACTCCAGGAGACAGCACCACGCCCGGGGACAGCACCACGCCCGGGGACAGCACCACGCCCGGGGACAGCACCACGCCCGGACCTGGGCCGGAGAGCACGGGGCCCGGACCTGGGCCGGAGAGCACGGGGCCTGGACCTGGGCCGGAGAGCACGGGGCCTGGACCTGGGCCGGAGAGCACGGGGCCTGGACCGGGTGGCGACAGCGGCGGTGACGGTGACGGCGGCGACAGCGGCGGTGACGGCGACAGTGGAGACAGCGGGAGCGGCGACAGCCGGGCGCAGTGCGACGAGCTGTATGACGCGTGCCTCAAGATGGCGGACGCCGAGCGAGATCCATCACGTGGATGGCATTGGGACGCGGCCACCTGCACTTGTTCTCCAAGCAAGTGTCCGACGTACGGTGATCTAGACAAGTGGAAGGCGGCGTGCAAGGCCAGCGGTAATGACTGCTATCTGCTGGACACAGACAACTGCCCATGTCAGTGCAAGTCGGAAGAGTGCTGGCAGCTGAAGGAGCGCTGCACGGGCGAGTACATGCGCTGGAAGGAGCCATGTGCCTGTGTGTTTGATTGCAGCGTCGCTGCACAGGTCTGCAACACCGAAGCTGGGTGCACGGTAGAGGAGTTGGGTGACGGCTTCTGCGCCTGTAAGTGCGACGGTGCCGGTGGCGACAGCGGCGGTGACGGCGACAGCGGTGACGGCGACAGCGGCGATAGCAACAGCGGCGATAGCAACAGCGGCGACAGCGATAGCGATAGCGATAGCGACAGCGCCCCCAATCCGTGCGCGTATCTCGGGGCGTTCTGCCAGTGCGGGGGTGCCGTAGTGGCCGCGAACGGGAAGGACTGTGTCTGTAACTGCTATACGGAGACCTGTTTTGCGGAGTGGTCCGAGGAGGTCATACCGTATCTTGACCGGTACTGCGGCGATGGTGGTGGCGGGAAAGCCGGAGACCCTATCGGGCAGGTAGTGGCCGACTACAGTCCCGGCTATGCCGAGGATCCGGCAGCGCCGTGGACGGGGCCGCGCGGAGGGGCCCCGACGTAAGGCAGGATGTGTGCGCGACGCACTACCCGTCTTTCGGAAAGTATGCTATAATACGGAGCCAAAGGAGGAAAGATGCCGGCAAGGTCAAAGTCACAGCAGCGGTTGTTCGGGATGGTGCACGCCTACAACAAGGGCGAGTTCCACGGCAGCCGTGCATTGCGCAGCCGCATAGCCGCGCTCTCGCGGCATATCTCCGACGCAGACGCGAAGGACTTCGCCGAGACGCCGCATGACGGGCTTCCGGAGAAGAAGGAGAAGCGGGCGCAGGCCATGGTCCGTCCGGAGGTCCTCCAGGAGATGTACGGGCGCGTTCCGGTCGGAGCGTATGCGGGAGACTTCACCCGCTCGGTGCGCTCCGAGCAGCGCAGGTCTTTCCTCGGGCACGTGCTTTACGGCACGGGTGCGGGCGCCATTGTCGGCGGACTCGGCGCCGCGGGTCTCGGGGCGTTCATCGTGAACCACGCGGCCAAGGGCTCCAAGGTTCCGCAGGCCGATGTCCGCAGGCACATGCTCGAGGCGGCCGCCAGGTGCGGGCTGTGGGGCGCAGGGCGCGGCGCAGCCGTCGGGACGGCGCTGGGCGCGGGGCTTGGCGTAATGGACAAGATAAGGGGGTAGCGATGTTCTCTGACTACATCAGCAAGCAGGAGCGCATCGCCTGCATGAAGGCCGGGGCACTGGCCTATGCGGGCATGCTCGACGCGGAGCTCGGCCCGCTTCCGCAGACCAAGGAGGCCGGATGGCTCGACAACGTCCGCACCGGTGCGGACGCGGCCAAGACCCTGTATGTCCTTGCCGCGGCCGGCGCGGGCATTCCGATCGGCATCTTTAGCCACGTCATCGGGCGCCGCATCGCCGGCAAGCACCTCCGGGAGGAGGAGCTGAAGGAGAAGATACGGCTCTACCAGACCGCCGCGGACGAGATGGCGGCCGGGCTGCCAGGGGGTAACGCGTAATGCTTTCCGGGCTCCAGTCAGAGATCGAAACGCTGTTCCCGGCCATCCGCGAGGGGCTCACGCCCAGCGCCGACGAGGTCAAGACCGGCGCGGACAAGGAGCGGTACGGCCGCATCATCGAGATCTCTGGGTACAAGACGGAGATCTTCGACATGCACGTCGCAAAAGAGCGCGCGGCCTACGCGAAGCGGATGCTCGACCTGTCGAAGCGCGTGCAGACCGCGACCGTGCGCATCCTGGTGCACGACCGCCAGATGCTTCAGCGCAAGGACGGGTCGACCGGCTGGTTCGGCTATTTGGAGTGGATGGAGTACAGGCGCAGGGACGCCGACGCCAAGTCGGCGCGCGCAGGAGGGAAGTGACATGGAAAAGACAGCTGCAACCCCTACCAATTCCGTGACAAGGATTCCGTTCCTGTCCGACATAAACAACCGCAGGTTTCTCACCGCGGTCCTGTCCGGCGTCCTGGGCGGCGCGGGCGTGAGCGCGGCCGCCAACCTGTTGCGCAACTTCAGGGAGATGCGCAAGCCGAAGGGCGACGAGACCGACGACGAGACCATAGTCCTTACGCTCCCGAGCAAGGAGGCGGCGGACGGGTACGAGGGCATGAGGGGCGCCAAGCCGGGCGAGCGCAAGGTCGTGGCCACCACCAAGGGCGGCGTCCAGCAGATGCGCGAGGCCGGCAAGTTCGGCAGGGCGATCGGCAGGGAGCAGACCGCGTCTACCGCGAAGCCGGAGGTGAAGAGCGCCGACGGGAACCCCGGCCCCCACAGTACGGGCACGATGGTTGCCAATGCGCTGGGGCTCACGGCCGGCGGACTCCTGTCCTACGAAGCCGTGTCCCGGCTGTTCGACGCCATGCAGGAGCGCCGCCTGAAGCGCAAGCTGAAGGCCGCGCAGCAGGCGTACGTCAACGCCATGGCCGGTGCGTCGAAGCGCGCCGAGGTGGTGTCGGCTGTCCTGGCGCCGGTAGAGCACGCCCTGTGCAAGGAGCCGTTGGACAAGACCGCCGGTATCCTCAACCTCCTTCCGGGTGACTCGGCCAACGTCATCCGCTATCCGGCCGCGGCGTATATCCTCGCCCTTCTCGCAGGCACGGGCGCAACGGCGTATGTCACCAAGAAGGTGATGGACAAGCATTTTCCGGAGGAGACGCTGAAGAAGGACATCAACCGCCCGACCCGCATCGTGTTTCGTACGGAAGGCGGAGTGCCGTCGCTGGTTGAAGGCGCGGCCGGCAAGGAGAAGCAGGCGTCTGCCGAGACGTGCGCTGCGATAACCGCCATGCTCCCGATCTACATGGACATAGTGGAGGGTGCGCCGCGGCGTACGCTCGCGGAGCCGTACGTCAAGATGGCGGCAGCGGCCGGCACCGACGCAGCCGGGCTCATGAAGATGGCCCAGACGGACATGTCTTCCGCCTACAAGGTCGTTCTCAGGGACCCCAAGGCGCTGTGGGCCATAATGCGGGGCACGAAGTTCGGACTCAACTACAGCAAGCTCAACGCCGCCCACGCGCTCAGGGCCGCCCGTCCGGACACATACCGTCGTGCAGTCGACGCCGCGATAGACGCCCGGTTTGCGGGTGGCCCGAACGACGGGCTGGTCCGGCGTGCCTGGAACGGCATTGCGCGCGCAGGCACTAAGGCTGTCGCCAACCTCGGCGGGCGTGACATGCTGGTCGACCATGCGCTCAAGGCGGCATCTGTCGAAGACCTCATAACGTCGGCGTTTACCCGGGGGGAGGGTACGGAAAGCGCCAGCGCTCCGGCAGACGTCAAGGCCGTCGCGGCGCGCGTCAAGGCCCGGCTCCGCAAGAAGCGCGGCGTGACCGTAGAGGCCGCCGACCCGGGGGCCGCCAAGTATGTCAAGGCGAACCGCGCCGCGATAGAGAAGCTGCTCGCCCGGCTTAACGCCCAGGGGGCGTTGTAAGCGGTTTGGCCGCACTGGCACGTCTTTTGCACACCACACAGAAAGGAACACAACGATGACACACGAAGAGGCATACATCCAGGGGTTCTGCAAGGCTGCAGAGGCCGTTGGCGTCGACCCCATCCAGTTGTACAAGATCGCCGGGATCAAGGACAGGGTCGCCGGTCTTGGCGGGCAGGCTCTTGGCGGGCTTCTGCGCGCGGGCAACGCCGTTTCCGGGGCCGCGAAGGCTACGGGCGCGGCCGCTTCCGGCGCAGGCAGGCGCTACCTTGAGCTCCTCCGTGGCGGGAGGCCGCGGTTCATCGAGACGATGCGCCAGGGCCTCGGGCTCGAGAAGCTCCCCGGTCTTCCCGCGGTGACGAATCCCGCGCAGCGGATCAAGAACCGGATCATCGCCGCCGTCAGGGATCGCGCCAGCCGGATCAAGGGCGGGCCCGGCGAGAATCCCGCCGACGTCGTCGAGGCGCGCAAGGCGCTCGCCACGCAGCTCGGCACCGGCGCGGCGGTCACTGCGGCCGGAGTTGGCACCGGCGCTGCGCTGGCCCGTGACAACAAGTAACGACAGGAGACCTCGCAGGTGCTTGCGACACCGGGACAGCTCCTCGTCAACGAGGCTCTGCCTCCCGAGCTCCGCGACTATTCGCGGACGCTCGGGCAGGATGAGATAAACTCGCTTCTCGGGCAGCTGGCCCGCGAGCATCCGGAGCGCTACCGCGAGGTGTGCTGGAGGCTGGTGCAGCTCGGCCGGAACGCCGCGTTCGACGAGGGATCCACGATTACCCTGAACGACCTTGTCCCGGTAGTTGACAAACGTCCGCTGCTCGACATGGTCCGCAAGCAGGAGCGGGCCATATTGGCCGACAGGCGGCTTACGCAGGAGCAGAAGGACGAGGCGATCGAGATCCTGTACGGTGAGGCCACGAAGCGGCTTACCGACGAGACGTACTCCAACGCGCTCGCTAACAACAACCCCTTCGCCATCCAGGCCAAGTACAAGGCGCGCGGCAACAAGAACCAGCTCGGCGCCATGCTCACGTCCCCGGGGACATACACCGACAGCTCCGGCAAGATCGTTCCGATTTTCATCGGCAGTTCTTATGCCGAGGGCCTCAAGCCCCATGAGTACTGGGCCGCCGGATACGGTGCCCGTCTTGGCGTGGTTTCGACAAAGCTCGGAACGCAGAAGGGCGGATACCTCAGCAAGATGATGAACGCAGCTGCGATCGACCAGGTGGTGACTGAGGACGACTGCGGTACGACCAACGGCATTCCGGTGCCGGTCGACGACAACGACAGCGTCGGGTCCGTGCTGCAGGAGGATGTTGCCGGTTTCAAGGCCGGTACGGTCATCACCAAGAAGGTGCTTGACGCCATACGCGATTCCGGCGAGGATGAGATAGTGGTGCGGTCGCCGATAACCTGTGGCTGCAAGAACGGGCTGTGCAAGAAGTGCGTCGGTATCCGCGAGACCGGCAGGTTCCCCGACATCGGGTACAACGTCGGGGTCAACGCGGCGTCGGCGCTTGGCGAGCAAATTGCGCAAAATGCTCTAAATACCAAGCATTCCGGGAAGAGAAACGACCTCGGCGCGTACGTCGGGTTCGACGCGCTCAAGAACCTCACGACGGTCCCCAAGGCCTACGACGTCAAGGCGTCCGTGGCCCCGGCGGACGGCACCGTCGCGGACATCGAGGACGCCCCGCAGGGCGGAAAGTACGTCGTCATGGACGACGACTCGGGCTCCAGGGTGTATGTCCCGCCGGCGCTGGAGGTCTCCGTCAAGCCGGGCGACAGGCTGGAGGCCGGCGACGCGGTGTCCTCGGGGCTGGTGTCGCCGGCCGATGTCGTGGCCTACAAGGGCGTCGGCGAGGGGCGCAGGTACTTCACCGACAGCTTCACCAAGACGTTCCGCAACTCCAAGTACGGCGTGAACAGGCGCAACGTGGAGGTTCTTTCGCGTGCACTTGTCAACAACGTGCGGGTCGAGAACCCGGATTCCGAGGGCGACGCGCTTCCCGGCGACGTTCTGCGGTACAGTGCGTGGGCCGCGGGGTACAAGCCCCGCGACGGCGCGACCTCCGTGTCCGTGGACAAGGCCATGGGCCAGTACCTCGAGGCCCCGGCGCTGCACTACACTATCGGCACGCGCGTCACCCCGAGCGTGGCGAAGCGCCTGAAGCGCCACGGCATAAAGGACATCCCCGTGAACAGCACCGCCCCGGGGGTGGTTCCGTACATGGTCAGCGCCGTAGAGTCTCCCGCCTACTCCGGGGACTGGATGGCCCGTCTCGGCACGTCGTATTTGAAGGACCGCTTGCTCGAAGACGTGCAGCATGGCGCACATTCCGAGCTGCACAGCACCAATCCGATACCGTCCCTCGCCAAGGGCGTTGAGCTCGGGCGGGACATATCCACGAAGGGGGAGTACTGATGGCCGCGGCGTCTGCATACGCGGCCGACTGGCGCCAGCGCGTCGGCGAGGCCATCCGGAGCTACAGGGACGCTCTGGAGGGGCTTGTAGACGCCCGCGAGCACTATTACACACGTCCGCACATCACCCCCGGCGACAAGGATGATGGTAGTCGCGGCTGGTATGTGGAGATCCCATTGCTGTGGGGCTCGTTTTAGGGTATAATATGTCTATGGCCACGCAAAGCACACAGCTATTGGACCTTATCGCAGGGCGCAAACGCCCTGCGGAGGGCGTTAAGCGCGCCCAGGTCGCCGCGGTCGCCCCTGCCGGGCTTTCCGCCTTGCTGTGCGCCGCGCTGTGCAAGCGCGCTCAGTACCTGGGGGAGGCGTCCAAGAACAGGCAGCATGCGTACGCACAGTCCGTGGCCAACATGCGGGCGCAGCGGCAGCAGGCCGCGGCAGCGGCCGCCGCCCGCCAGAACGAGGCCAGGCGCGGGCTCACCGGAGACGCGGCGTACGACAGTCTCCCCGACGTGCGGGCCCGCAGGCTGCAGCAGAACACGGAGCAGATGCGCGAGAGTTACTACAGGTCCAGGAAGGACCTGGTGCAGAGGAAGGACCAGGCCACGATCAAGAAGGAGGTCGGCCCCGTCAAGAGCTGGGGCGATACCGCCGTGGGGCGTGCCATCGGTAACGGGTTTGTCAATTCCCCGATGGTGCGCGCAGTCGACTGGGCCGGCAAGGGCCTGGGCTACGTCTTCAGCGCTCCGAAAGGGACGTCGTGGAAGGACTGGTCCAAGCAGTACGACCAGATCTCCGCCCAGGGGCGCGGGGATCTGGGCAAGGACATAGCCAACAACCTGCAGATGTTCGGCAACTCCGCCGTTCATGGCGCGGCTACGGTCGGACGCGCCGTAAACCACTACGTCAGGCCCAGCACGTGGAAGAGCGATTCTGCGTCGCGCGCGGCGGCGTGGAGCCGCAAGAACGAGTGGGCCAACGCTGACGCGCGGTACAACGAGAAGATGGACCAGCTGCAGGGCAAGTTCGTGGACCGCAGCCTTAGCGACCCGAATAGTGCATTCGGCAAGGTAAACCGGTTCGCGATGGAGCAGACCGGCAAGCTGCTGGGCGAGACGGCGGCGCTTGGCGCAGCCGGGAGCGCCGTTGGCGCCGCAGGCCGCGGCATACACGCCGCCACCAAGGTCACGGCCGGCGCCGTTCGCGGGGCCCAGACCGCCCGTGCGGGCTCGGGGCTGGGCAACCTCGGGGCCAGGGCGTGGCAGGGTACGCGCAACATGGCGGCGCGGGGCATAGAGGCGGCCGGAGACACCGTCGCGATGCCGTTTGACGCGGTAGGGTCGCTGGCCCACCCCATCCAGACCGCGCGAAGCGTCGGGCCCGGCGTCGCACGGTACCTCAACCAGACCGTAGCGCAGCCCGTCAAGGGCCTGTACGGGCTGATACGGCATCCCATGCAGACGGCGCAGTACGTCGGTGCGCATCCGTTCCGCGCCGCCGGAAACGTAGTGGCGGCTCCGGTGCGGTGGGGGTGGAATGCGGCAAGGCCGTACATGAGCGGCACGGGCTTCAAGGCGCAGGCGGCGTACGGTGCCATGCGCAACATGTACAACGGGGATCCCGCCGATGCTGTGGGGGAGGTCGGGGACATGGCGGCGATGGGTGCGCTTGGCCCCGCGTACATAGCGTACATGGCAGGGCGTGGAGTATACGGCGGCATGCAGCCGCAAGAAGGGCACTAACCGATGGCAGGCACTACGCAGGACGAGGAACCCATACTCCCCCAGGGCGTGACTTTGCGGGCGTTCGACGACCCGAAGGCCGCGCGCGCCGGGATATACTCCGGCACGCTCGAGGCGTTGAAGAAGCGCTTTCCGCTCGAGAGCAAGTCGCACAGGCTCGAGCTCTCCAACGTCCGGTACACCGGGCCGCAGGAGTTCACCCTCGACCAGCAGAAGCATGCGCTTCTCTCGGACAAGCCGCTGCATACCCCCGTAACAGGGCACTTCAGGCTCATCGACAAGGCGAGCGGAGCGGTGGTGGACGAGCGCGACGAGGTTGTGATGAACGTCCCGTACTACACCGACAGGGGCACGATCATCAACAACGGCAGCGAGTACACGGTTGCCAACCAGCTCAGACTCCGTCCGGGCGTGTACACCCGCGTTCGCCGCTCCGGCGACGTGGAGACGCAGTTCAACGTGAAGCCGGGTACGGGCCGTGGCTTCCGCCTGCGCATGGAGCCGTCCACAGGCGTTGTTACGGTTAATGTCGGGCACGCCAACATGCCGCTCTATCCGCTTCTCAAGACACTCGGCGTCACTGACCAGCAGATGATCAAGGCCTGGGGTGCGGATGTCGCGCATGCGAATGCCGAGAAGGCCAACAGCGTCGCGGGCAGGGCCGCGGTGGACAAGCTCTACAAGGCGTTCGCCGGCTACAACGCCACGGCGCAGGATCTCGTCTCCAAGGAGCGGTATATTGCCGATACGCTCCCCAAGTTCGCGCTCGACCCGGGCGTGACCTCGAGGACGCTCGGCATCGCCGCAGAGGGCATCACCCCGGAAGTGCTGCTCCGCGCGGCCTCGAAGATGTTCAACGTGCACCGTGGCGAGGAGAAGCCCGACGACCGCGACAACCCCGGCTTCGCGGACGTGTACGGCATAGAGGACCTTTACCGCGAGCGCATCGAGAAGGACGCCGGCAAGCTGTCGCGCAACATCATGTGGAAGCTCTCCCGGGCCGGATCGCTGAAGCCGCTTGGCCGCGGCGCGTTCTCGGGCTGGCACCAGGAGCTCCTGCAGGGGTCCGGACTCGCCATGCCGGGCGACAACTCGAACCCGATGGCCCTCGAGGAGCAGATGATGCGCGTCACCCGCATGGGCGAGGGCGGCATCGGATCCGCGGACGTGGTGACGGACGAGGCGCGCCAGGTGAACTCCGGCAACCTCAACTACATCGACGTCCTGGCAGGCCCGGAGAACGAGAAGATAGGCGTCGACGCACGGCTGAGCGTCCACGCCAGGAAGGGCTCGGACGGCAAGCTCTACTCCCTTTTTCTTAACCGCCAGGGGCGCAAGGAGTACGTGGCGTGCGACAAGGCGTCGGACTCCGTCATCGGCTTCCCCAACCCCGACCCCAAGGCCGACCGCATCCCGGCAATGAAGGACGGGCGCGTGCAGATGGTCCCCCGCGAGGAGGTGGACTATTTCGTGCCGAGCATGTCCGGGCTTTTTTCGTCGAACGTGAACCTAAACCCCATGCCCACCTCCGTGCAGGGCGGCCGCCAGTTCTACGGCGCCAAGTTCTGGGGGCAGTACCTTCCTGCGACGAAGGGAGAGGCGCCGCTGGTGGACTCCCTCATGCCGGACGGCAAGGCCACCTGGAGCGAGCACTACGGCCGGCAGCTGGGGACGCTCCGCGCGCCTGCCGCCGGCACCGTCACCAAGGTGTCGGACAAGGGCGTCACCGTCACGGACGCGGAAGGCAAGAAGCACTTCGTCGAGACCGTCACCGACTTTCCGTTCAACGGGCTTACGGGCCTTACCTACACGCCGACCGTCAAGGTAGGCGACAAGGTCGCGGCCGACGACATGGTCGCGGCGTCCAACTTCGTGGACAAGAAGACCGGCGGCCTGGCGATGGGCGTGAACCTCCGCATGGCATGGCTGCCGTACAAGGGCTATTCCTACGAGGACGCCATCTGCATCAGCGAGTCGGCGGCGAAGAAGCTCGCCACCGACCGGCTCTACGGCTTCGAGTCCGACCCGCGCGACGGCGGGGAGCTCGGGCTCGGCAAGTACATGTCGTCGTTCCCGAAGCGTTTCACCAAGGAGCAGTACGCGACCCTCGACGACAACGGCGTGGTGAAGGAGGGTACCGTCCTCAACAAAGGCGATCCGATCGCCGTCGCAGTCGGCCCGAAGCTGCTCACGGCCGAAGACGCGAACCTCGGCAGGCTCAGCAAGGTGCTCCGCGGCGCGTTTACGGACAAGGCGCAGGTCTGGGACCACGATTACCCGGGGACGGTCGTCAGCTCTACCGTATTCCGCGGGCGGGCCAAGGTTAACGTCAAGGCGACGCCCCCGATGCAGGTGGCCGACAAGCTCAGTCCGCGCTTTGCGCTTAAAGGCGTCGTAGGCAGGATAATCCCCGACGACCAGATGCCGCGCGACGCGGCGACCAACGAGCCGTACGACATCCTCATGAATCCGCTCGGCATTCCGTCGCGCGTCGCGCCGGGCCAGCTCATCGAGACCGCGCTCGGCAAGCTCGCGAAGGCGACGGGGCGTCAGGTCAGGATCCCGCAGGACCCCCCGCCGGAGGGCTGGGCCAAGTGGGCGTCCGACCAGCTCGCCGCGGCCGGCGTCAGCCCGACGGCCGACGTGTTCGACCCCGAGACGGGGCGGACGCTCCACGGCATCGGCGACGGCTACGTCTACTTCCACGCGATGCACCATCTCGCCGACAAGAAGATCTCGGCCAAGGGCGGTTCGGGCGGCTACACGGCCGACCTGCAGCCGGCCAAGGGCGGCAAGACCGGCGCGAAGCGCATTTCCGGACTTGACACCTACGCGCTCATCGCGCACGGCGCGACCGAGGTCATGAAAGACGTCCAGACCGTCCGCGGCACCAAGAACGAGGAGTACTGGAAGGCGGTCCGCAGCGGCGGTCCGCTGCCCGCCCCTCAGGTGCCCTTCGTGTACCAGAAGGCGATGAACCTGCTGCGGGCGGGCGGCATCAACGTCGTAGAGGGCCAGAAGGCGACCGACATCCTCCCGATGACGGACAAGGACACCGACGAGCTGACCGGCGGGCGCGTCATAGCGAACTCCCGGATGCTCGACGACGACCTCAAGGAGCTCAAGGGCGGTTTGTTCGACCCTGTGCTGACCGGCGGCAACGGCAACAGGAGCCGCTGGGCCGCGATCGCGCTTCCGGAGCCGATCCCCAACCCCGTGATGGAGGAGCCGGTCCGCCGTCTTCTCGGGCTGACGAGCAAGAAGCTGCAGGCCGTCCTGTCGGGAGAGGAGAAGCTCAACGGGCTCACGGGCGGCAAGGCGCTGCAGGCGGCTCTCGGTTCGATCAACGTAGACCAGGAGATCGCCAAGCAGCGAGACCTCGCCAGGAAGTCACGCGGGTCTGCGCGCGACAACGCGGTAAAGGTCATAGGCTACCTCTCGGGCTGCAAGAAGCAGGGAATCGAGCCGAAGGACTGGATGATCAGCAAGGTGCCGGTCATCCCGCCGATGTTCCGGCCGATCGCAAAGGTCGGCGACACGGCGCTCGTGAGCGACATCAACGAGCTGTACCGCGACGTCATCGAGTCCGCGGACGCGTTCCGCCAGCTGAAGGCCGACATCCCCGACAGCGGGCTTGCGGAGGAGCGGCTCAACGTGTACAACGCCGTCAAGGCCGCATACGGCCTTGGCGAGCCGATAAGCCCCGAGGGGCAGGCGAAGCGCCTCAAGGGCGCTATCCGGCAGGTCATCGGCACGAGCCCTAAGCTCGGCCTGTGGCAGTCCAAGGTCCTCTCCAAGGCGGTGGACGGCGTCGGACGTGCGGTCATCAGCCCCGAGCCGAACTACGACATGGACCAGTGCGGCATTCCGGAGGACGAGGCCTGGACACTCTACAAGGACTACGTCGTCCGCAGCCTGCGCCGCCGGGGCTATCCCGAAGACCGGGCGCTGCAGCTCATAGAGGACCGTGCGCCCGTTGCGAAGGACTTGCTCCTGGAGGAGATGGGCCGGCGGCCGGTGATTCTCGACCGCGCCCCGACGTGGCACAAGTTCAACCTCATGGCGTTCTGGCCGTTGCTTGTCGAGGGCGACACGATGCGGATGAATCCGGTCGTGGAGAAGGCGTTTACAGCCGACCACGACGGCGACACCATGAATTTCCACGTTCCGTCTAGCGACAAGGCGGTCCAGGAGGCGATCGAGAAGATGCTGCCAAGCAAGAACCTCTTTTCGACTACCGACCTGAAGTCCCCGCGGTACGTGCCGATGATGGAGATGACGCTTGGCCTCGCGCGCCTCACCGCTCCGGCGTCGAAGGCAAAGCCGCGCGTGTTCGTCACGGCGCGCGACGCGATAAGGGCGTACAGGCGGGGAGAGATAGGCGCTAACGATCCGGTAAGCGTGCTTCGTGCGTAGGACTCGCGGCTTCAGATGCCGTGACCGTCTTGTGTCGTGCGGGGTAATCTTGGTATAATACTGGGCAACGAGGACAGAACGACATGCAAAACAACATACGCAAGGCATTTGTCGCGGCGCTGTTGGCAGTGGCCGCATTTGGCGTTTCACTTGCAGCACCTGGCGGTGCCGCTCCCGGCATGCCGAGGCCTCCGTGGGCGCGGCCCGACGGCGTAGCTACGGCGACGAGCGTCAAGACTACCACGGCGCGGCTCGGCAGCCTGCGGCGCGACGACACGGTTGTAGTCGCCGTCGAGGGCGTTGTCGCGGACCCCGGCGTCGACACGAATGCGGTTCGCGCCATCGTGGAGGAGTACTGCGGCACCAATATCGTGCCCCGCGTAGATGCGGTGGAGTCGGGCTTGTCGGACGTGGAGGAGTGGCAGCGCACCAACGGGCTGTATAGTGCCGTGGCCGAGCTGGGCGACTCGGTCAGTGTCGCCCTTGCGGCAAAGGCCGACGGTACTGTGGTAGAGCGCAGGGTGTACTCGCCGGCCATGGATACCAATGACGTGTGGGTGGTAGACATGGACGGGACTGTGCTTCGTTTTCTGGATGCCGATCCCGAGGCCGGGACTGTGACATGGCGCGGCGTCTGCACAAGCAACACGTTGTGGGTTTCCGGGTCCACGACGAGCGCGCCTCCGGAGGTCGCGTATAGCCTGACCACGCTGGAGGCCGACGCGGCACGGGTGTTGGCGTCCGTAGCTGTCGTCGACGCGGCGACGGGTGCGCGTTGCGGGATTCCGCGCAGCGCGTTTGACGGTGCCGGGACTGGTGTGGCCTACCTGGCGCCGAGCTATGACCAGGCCGGACCGGGGGATCTTCAGTACTCGTATACCGCGACTGTGCGGCCTCTCGGGTCTGGCGTCCTTGTTTTCGGCAGGACGGACTCTGGCGCGCTTGCAGAGGTCATGCGTTTTTCCAGGAGCCGCATAGTCGACGCCGAGACCAGCGTGGTGTACGACGCCGACCTGCGCCGGCGTCTGGCGGAGTTGCGCGCCGCTGTGGTGTCTCGTGACGCCGCGACGTCTGGGTTTACGGAGTGGGTGGTTTCGGCGGAGCGCCCTGTTACGGGCGAGGTGGTGGTTGCCGCGTTTCCGGCAGGCAGTGCGCCGTCCGGGGTATGCGACTGGTCGCTCTTTTACGCAGACGACGCGGTGCGCGACGACAGCACGCGGCTCGCCGACGTGAAACGCGCGTCTTCGGCTGCCACTAACCTGGTATGGGCTGCGTCCGAGACTTCCTGGGGTATTTCCGTGACGGCATGCCGTGTCCGCGTTCCGACCGTAGCCGATATCGAAGGCGTCCAGGCAGTTGCCGGCAAGCACTACGATGACGCAAGTGCGATGTTCGCAAAGCTGCTCCACTACGCCACCAACAACTACTACTCCGCGTATCTGGCCAACGAGCGTGCCAAGAACCTAGAGGCGTGGCAGTACACCAATGCCGTCGGCCGTGCGGACGTAGAGCGCGGCATGACAGACTGGGCCATGACGCCGATGTGGCCGATCGGCTATGTGGACGCGGGGCAGGTGCTGGATGGTCCTGATGCCGGGAAGTGGTCGTTGTTTCCGACGGGCGCGGCCCACACGGCGTCAAATGTGCTGCTGCCGGCCGTCGACGGCGCAAAGAACGATTTCGGCGATGTAGTCGAGCTGCTGTGGCCGGACGCATCGTGGCGCGTCGAGGAGAGATGGACCAATTCGCTGGACAAGCTCGGTCTCCGCTGGACCCCCGATCCGGGCAACGGCTACGTCACCGCGCATTTCGACGCTCGGGCCGCCAGGACGCGCGTGGTGACCACGGGGGACCTGTACAGCCTTTCCACCAACATGGCGCAGACGGTCACCGGCCTCGTCGACGGCGTCAGCGAGCGCCTCGACCGGCTCGGCGCAGACCTCGCCTCCGCGGCGCGCCTGTCCCTTCCGGGCGAGTGCTTTCCCGTGACGTACATGGCGGGCTCGTCCCCGCCCGTCACCATCGGAGGCGCGGACGGGCTTTCGTTCCGCGAGGACGGCGGCGTGGTGAGGATGGGCGACGCGGCGTCCGGCCGGTACATCTGCTCGTTCGACCCCGGCACCCTCAGGTTCCTGGAGTCGCCGTACGGCGACGCGCTGCTGTTCGGGCGCGGCTACAGTCCGGGGGCGTCCAACGAGTGGCCGGTCCTCTCCGTCGCGGCGTGCGGCGCCTCCGTAGTGCCGGCGGGCCGCACGGTCAACGGCAAGGCGCTCGCGAACGACGTGACGCTGACAGGCGCGGACATCGTGGTCAGTGGCACGAATGACACTACGATTGCTGCCGCGCTCGCGGGGAAGGCGAACCGCGAAAAGCTGACGTACAGCGACTCCTGGGACGTATACGAACAGCAGGACGGCGGTTACGTGTTCCTGACGGGGCTGCACACCAGCACTACCAACGGCCAGGCATTTACGATCTATGGCCAGACCGACACTGGGTATGACCATGGCGACCGTCTGTTATACCATGCGTTTGGCCGGTTCTACGAGTTCTTCGTGTTCTGCGGACAGGAATCGCCAAATGGGTTCTTCGTAGCGGTCTCCAGTAGCAGCGCTGAGCTTGACAGGTACCAGTTAGAATCGGATCCACGTGTACCGGGTGCGTCCTTTACCGCTGGGGACTATAAGTACGTCTACAACGGCCTGACCACCAACACGGTCGTGTATTCGGACGGCCTGACGTCGGTCGAGCGCATCGCACGCGCGGCTGCGGCACGTGTCGATGATGTGCACACGGTTTCCACGAACGCCCTCGCGCAGGCCACCAACGCCGTAGCACAAGTTGACTCCTTGGCCGCCAGCAAGGCCGACCGCACCAGGCAGTCGCGGTACGGCGTCTGGTACATGTACGCTGCGAGCGGGCCTCTGCTGGAAACCTTGCAGTACAGTGTATCCGACGGGCGGTGGCACGGTGAGTCGTTTACGCTGTGGTACTCTCCCGAGCACGGGACTTGGCTTTACACTAACGGCTTTGGCTCACCCAGCCCACTACCGGGCGATGCGGACGCCACGCGCTTGGACGCGGCCCGGTCCACGTTCCGCCGTGACCGGGGGTTAGTGCCTGTCGTGTATTCGGACGATACGGTTGCGCCCAGTGCGTCTGCGGCCGCGGGTGCGCCGGCGGAGGCAAGGGCCGTAGACGCCGCGCTCTCGGGCAAGGTCTCTAAAGCCGGTGACACCATGGCCGGCGATTTGACGTTCGGCGTGGATTACGGCATTATGTTTGGCAGTAGTTCCGCGCCATCTAAAATTCGTTCATGGTGGGACAACCCGGACGATGGCATGATATTCAACTTCTACGGCGGAAATGACGGAGAGCATCGAGTTCAGCTCTTTTGCACTCGTCCGGGGCGTATCGCCCTCACCGCAGGCAGGGGACACGAAGGCAACCTTGCTGCGCTGGACACGGAGGGCAACCCGACGGACAGCGGGCTTTCGTCCGGCAATCTGGAGGCCGGTACGGCGACGCGGCTGGGGGCGTCCACGACGGCGGCGCTCTATGGCACCGCTCTTGGCCGCAACACGAAGGCAGCGGCGAAAGCGGTCGCTATAGGAGCTTGCGACGACGTGCTTCCGACAAACGCCTCCGGGCAGGGGTCCGTTGCGGTCGGATTCCGGGCGCGTGTCGAAGATAACAAGGCCGCGGCGATATCAATCGGAGCGTTTTCCAAGACCAAGGGAGAAGGCGCGATAGCGATCGGGGGCGCGGCGACGTCCACGAACATGCCTGCGGTTGCAGCCGCCGACGGCGCTGCACAGATAGGCCCCGGCACCAACGACGTGGCCAACTCCTTCCGCTTCCGGGGCACCGTGGTCGTAGACGGCAACGGCAAGATCCCGCTGTCGAGTACGGACATGCTCGACGCGGACACGGGCAAGGCGACGTTCTCGGACGGCATCACGGTCCAGGGGAGCGGCGCCAGCGCCATGGCCAGCCCGTCCGCCGGCTCTCCCGCGGTCGGTGCCCCGCATCACAGCGTCACGCTTAACTCCGACAACATAGTGTTTGCCGCTACGGAGCCGGGATCCGGCGCGGACACCTATACCTACACGTTCCCGCGCGAGAGCGGCAGGCTCGTCGTCGACACGCAGCTGGTCCGCCGGTACCCGATGTTCATCATAGACCTCAACCCGGACGACCAGCGCATATGGAACCACTTCGAGCTGAAGGCGTCTACGAACAACTTCACCAACGCGACGTCCACGAACATGCTGTTCTTCACGGCGTCCACCGTGAACGGTGTCACGAACGCGGAGTTCGACGTCGGCTACCCATACGACTGGTGCAGGCTGTACATACTGTCCGGCCGCGCCGGAGGCGGGACCGCGGATCCGCGGAGCTGGACGCGCATTAGGAACACCGCCGAGCTGGACACGTACGCCCCGCTTGCGGTCGCCGTCATAGTCGACATGGAGATGCTCAAGCGCGGGCAGGGCTCGGAGTGGCTGTACGAGGACAACGAGGAGATCGTGTGGTCGTATCTCCGGATAGGCCTCGACTCCGCCGAGCGGGACCAGGCCGGTGCGCAGTGCTGGCGTCCTGTCTCGCCGGTGCGGTGGTACCGCAAGCTGCCGCAGTGGGCCGAGCAGGAGTGCGCGCCGTTCTCCACGTCCGGCATTCAGCCCTACGAGGCACCACTTGACGGTGACGAGTAGAGATGTTATCATACAACACACAAACCACAAAAAGGAGTAGCACATGCGCAAATTGATCATCACGGCCGCGGCCATCGCGGCAGGCGCGTGGACGGCAGGGGCCGCCCCGCTCAATCCGAATACATGCACTGCGGAGGAGGTCCGCGCGGTCATTGCGGACTCCCTTGCGACCAACAACATATGGACCGCGCATGGGCAGCTATACAAGGGCGGTGTGTTTGCCCCGAAGGTCCGGGAGCGTCATCCCGACGTGTGGGCCGAGCTGGACGCAGCGCTGGCGCAGCGGAAGTTCATCCCGGCGCAGGCGTGGCGCGATCCCGTCACATGGCCCGTGTGCTCCACCGCCGACCAGGTCCGTTGCGGGGCGGACGTCGCGTATGCGGCGACATACGACATCGCCCGTCGCCACGGGTGCAACTTGCCTTCGATCGCCCGCTTTGAGTGCGGGGACTGGACGCTGGACGAGATCGCCGTATGGCTCTCGGAAGCAGTCGCGTTCCCGGAGAAATGCGCATTTGGCCAGAAGGAGATCGCGTGGGCAAAGAAGTGGATGCAGACTACGGCAGTCCGCGTCATCCGCCTTCATATCCGGGCGCAGGGGAAGTCGTTTGTCACCAAAAACGGGGTCAATCCGTGCGAGTCGTACATGACCAGTCTGACTACGGCGCTGAACGCACCTAGGTTTGCGGGTCTTGACGAGTGGCTGAAGGGCGTTGGGTGCAAGGGCATCGACCTTTCGCGCCTGCCTACGGAGG